>OLFV01000078.1_pt1 | contig 112398 bp, 96 predicted proteins | sample 1605551 | NCBI WGS metagenome assembly OLFV01 (sample SAMEA3888922, study PRJEB22519) | human gut metagenome | biome: human gut; feature: human-associated habitat; material: faeces | place: Denmark | collected 2011
TATATTTTAGCCCTCGTTGCGGAGGCAGGGGAGATGCATGTGCTTCGTGAAAGACACTCGCACTCCCCGTCAGTTTCTTTTATCTGAAGTTTCCTTTGTATTATTTGTTCCCTTGCCTTTTGAAGCGTGAGAAGTAAAGCGCCGAACGCTCCGGGGAGTCCAGAGGCTAAGCCTTTGGCAGGATGGGGGTGTGATGTGTCACACCCCCATCCTGCCACGAAGAACCCGCCTCATATTCGGAAAAAGAACATATCATTTGCGACGAACGAATGAAACGTTTTGTTCGTCACGTTTCGGGAACCATAGCGGAAAATATTGTTTACGGGGCAAAAAGAAAGCGGCGCTGCCAGGGGGCATACCCTGGTCGCGCCGTGTTTGGAAAACGGGTCAGAGGGTAAAGGCATTTCAATCCTGCTGGTTGGTATTTTCCTCCGTCATGTTCTGGCCGGAAAGTGTCCTGACGAGAGCGAAAATGTCCGCTGACCGCCAGACGGTTGTGCGCGGCCCCAGTTTTATGGGTTGGGGATAACGGCCATCCTTGCAGCCCTGCCACCATGCACTTTTGCTGATGGGGATAATCGCCAAAACCTGCGGCAGGCGCAGAAAACTTTCACTTCTGTTTTCCGAAAACATGGTTACTCCTTAATCTCACTCAAGAGTCTGTTGCTCTCTGGTTTTTCTTCGTAATTCGTCCAGGTAGTCGGCCCAAGCCTGCATCATCTTCCGGCGTTCTGGCAGATATTCCGCCCTGTTGTATATCCCGCGAATGATGTTGCGCGGAACATGGGCAAGTTGCCGTTCTATCCAGTCTCCATTATATCCAAGCTCATTGAGCATGGTGGAAGCCATAGACCTGAAGCCATGCGGACACATTTCGTCATTTTCAAAGCCAAGTCTGCGGATTGCGCCAAGCAGGGCGCTCTTACTCATACTCCTTTTTTCCGTCTTGTAGTTGGGGAAGACATACACATCCTTGCCGGAATACGCCTGCAATTTCCTCAAGATGGCGACGGACTGCCTGCTGAGGGGGATAAGATGGTCGCGCGACATTTTCATCCGTTCGGCGGGGATGCGCCAAAGCCCATCCTCAAGGTCGATTTCCCGCCACTCCGCGTTTCTCAATTCTCCTGTACGGCAAAAGGTCAAAGCCATAAGCTGGAGGGCACTCCTGACGACAAACGTGCCGGGATAATTGTCGATGGCAATCATCAAATGTCCCACGGCTTCGGGCGTTGTCTGCGAGGGCAGGTTCCTCCTGACGCGCGGGGCCAGCGCCCCCTTGAGGTCAGCCGCCGGATCGCGTTCCGCCCGTCCGGTGGCGATGGCATACCTGAACACACTTGAACAGATGGAACGCACGATATGAGGGATGTCTTTCGCTCCCCGTGCCTCGATTTTTCGTAAAAGAGCCAGCAGTTCCGGGGCGGATACAAGATGGACGGGCTTTGAACCGATCTGCGGGAAAAGATTGCGCTTCATTCTGTGCATGATGGTCTTGGCGTACACTTCGCTCCATTTGTGCTTGTTCTGTTCGTGCCATTCAAGGGCGACTCCCTCAAACGTATTCTGGCAGGCGGACTTTTTGAGTTTGCGCTTTTCAGAGGGGTCGATGCCGTTCTCAATATCCTTTCTGGCTGTCGCGGCTCGTTCCCTTGCTTCTTTCAGGGATACGGTCGGGTACAGTCCCAGCGAAATCAGTTTTTCCTTTCCGTGAAAGCTGTATTTGAGCCGCCATGCTTTTGTTCCGCTGGGAGCAATCAGCAAAAACAGTCCATGTCCGTCAAATAGCTTGATTTGTTTTTCGCCCGGCTTTGCATTTCTCAGGGTGGTGTCGGTCAGGGGCATATGGGGTAATCCTCCGTTTCAAGAATAATTTACCCCGATTGTTACCCCGAATAATCCGGGGTGTCCATGTGTCCCAAAAAATCCATGAATGTCCACATCAAAAAATATATTCAATATTTTCAGCGTAATAAAACTAAAATAGACATGAATGTTTTACGATGGGAGTGTTCGTAGCACAGCCTTTTGGGGTCTTCCCGAATCGCCTCAATGCGTCCGGCGTGGTAGTCCTGATAGCGGTCAGGCATGAGCTGCACATCAGCGGGCATTAAGAAGAAACGTGAACCGAGAACGTGTCGCGCCAGCATGTACATGACCGCCGACTGCCTGTCCGCCGTTGCTCCACCGCGCGGAGCCACCTCATCCAGGTCAAGACTGACGATCTGCGCGTCGCCCAAATCGAAACGGGTCGGTTCTTTCAGGATGACATACGCCTCAATGGCGTCCATCATGGCCCGCCAGACGTTGGTGATGGTATGCGCATCGTAGGTATTGCGGATGCCTGTATTCTGATTGATTTGCGTGCCCACATCGGCCAGCAGCGGCATGGCATGGCGTTGCGCCTGCAATGCCTCATGCACATGCCCCCGCTCGAAAAGCCCGTCCACCACTTCCCACCAGCTTGTGGAAGTATCTCGGCGGATGCCTTCACGAAGAACGAGTTCATGCAGTTCCGGCAGGACGTTGGGCTGATAGAGCCGGGGATGGTTGCCGTCCGACAGTTCCTCATAGGCCAGGTCAATGGCCCGGCCTATCAGACCCGGCACGCCGTCCGCCGGAGCCGTGGCGTCCAGCGGCGTGGCCAGCAGAGACAGCAGATTGACCAGAAACGCCTTGTGCGAGGGCAGAGGCTTTCGGCATCCCAACGGTGTGTCAAAGGGATTGACGGCATAGTCCGGCGTCATACGCAGTCGATGATAGGCGACAAGATGCTTTTTCCCTTCGGGCAGGTTCTCTTTCAGGAGCGTAATCAACCCGGAACTGGACGGCCCCACGTCCACGATGGAGAGCCAGGGCAGACGGGACAACCCGGCCTGCGTGACAAAGGCGAAGTTCATGGCATTGAGGAAAACGGATTTACCCCCGCCCATCGGCGCTACCCCTAAATCAATCCACGCGGCCTGTTCGGAGGAATTGGGCGCGAACGGCATGATTTTGCCGTCCTGTGTGCGGAACAAAAGACTGCCTTCCCGCCACGGCGATGCCGAGCGCAACGGCCACATGCCGATGGCGTCCTGAAGCGGCGCGGCTGTGATCGGGGCCGGACTGGAGGGCATCAGGCCGGGCACGGTCGCTGTAAAACCAAGCAGCGGGTCGCCTACGGCCTCGGAAACATCCGTTGTTCCCCATCCCTGAACAGCCTTGGAAAGCTCCGCCACACGTCGCCTGAGTAGAAGATGAGCTTCCTGCTCGCTTTCCCGCACACAGGCCCAGGTGCAGAGGCAGATGCGGAATTTCACGCAGCATACGCCTTCCAAATCCAGCGCCCGCAAGGTTTCCACGGCATTATTGAGCCGTTTGTTGTCCGCGTTGGTGAAGGCCAGAATGGCCGCCAGCAACGGCTTGAGGCCCATGTTCAGACCGCCGTCTTCCAGCAGAAAGGACATGCGGTACGGCAGACGTTCGTCCCGCCGCGCAAGAACGCGGAAAAAGTCCTGAAACGGCCGGGGCGTCTGCGGCATGAGCGTCATGATCAGCGGCCCGTAGATGCGCTCGCCGATTCTGATGGCGCTCCGCGATACCATGTTCCCCTCGCGCGGCCAGAGTTGCGTTTTGAAGTCCGGGTACAGGACGTTGTGCAGTTGCGCCTTGTTGTCGGCATCGGGATCGGGCAGACGAAGCGGCAAAGGATCGCCGGGAGCAAGCGCTTGCCATGCCCGGCTGGTGAACTCCGGCGCGATGCACATGCGGATGTCCCGCAGGGCTTCGTGCGCCGAAAGTGGATACGCCAGCAAATCCGCCTGCTTGAACGCATCAAGAACACCGGTCAGAAAGCCGTTGTGCGCGTCGTGCAAGGCGGCGACGGCGCGGGCAATCTGCTGGCAGCCCGCGAGTGTCGGCACTTTGGACATGGCGGCGTCGCGCTCCTTCAGGGCTGTCTTGCGCAAGGAATCGGACAGCACGGCAGGCCGCGTCCACAGCACGATCCAGCAGGTTTCCAGAGCGCAGTAGCGTTTCAGGGCATTGCCCCAATCCTCCAGCAGCGGGCCGATGTGCAGGCCGAGGTTTTTGGCCGTCAGGCGCGACGGCTCAAGAAGTTCGGCAATGCGTTCCCCGCTGCTTTCCGGGTCATATTCAAAGACCACCTGGAGCGCGTGGCCCGGCTTGGAAAGCGTGGCCTGGAGCTTTTCCGTCAGGCCGGAGACGATGGACGCATATTCCTCCTCGCCCACATGTTTCAGGGAACCTTCCAAATGCAGGAGGCTGATGAGGCTTCCGTCATCGGCCACCAGTACGCCGTTATCCACGGTTTCCAGCCTGCAATAGCTGTGGACCGGCGCGGCAAACGCTTCAGACAGGGCGCGGACGCCGCGATCCACGCCGTTGACCAGTTTATCAAGCATCAGGAATCCCTCTTGAGTACGACTTGCTGAATAACCACGCCGCGCGGCGTCTTTGCCGTGGACGCGCGGCAGACAAGGACTGTGGCAAGGAGTTTTTGCGTGCTTTCTACACCCTGGCTGGATTCGTAGGAAACAATCAGGGGGAACTCGATTTTCCATGTGGCCCTCCCGCCCACCAGGCCGGATGCGATGATGACCGGCGCGCGCGTGGCGACGGCGGAAGCGGAAAGCCGCTTGTCCCGGATCATGTCCAGAATGCCGGAACTTTGCAGGGAAGCGAGGAAGGATTTGAACGCCTCGTCCTCAAAGTGCGGCCTGATGCTTTCCAGTTTTTCCCGCCATTCCAGAAAATTGAGCGACATGGCCCCGGTAATGGCGTTTGAGGCCCAGGTCAGTAGCCCTTCCTGCGTCAGCAGCGGCTGATCCAGCGGAACCATAGGCGCAAGCCGCAAGTCCGGCGTGGCCGCGAAGTAGCGCGGCTTCGGCTGACTCAGAAGTAACAGCGCCGAAACGGCGACGCTCAGACACAGGGCCGCAACCAGACACAACGAGAGTTTCATGGCGCGGTGGAACTGCGCCCTGTACCAGTCCAGGCCACCGATGACGGCTGCGGCATCCGGGGCCGGGGCATCCGCATGAGTGGCGTTCATGCCCGGTTCCGATTCCCGCAGCTTCGGGGCGTCCTTTCGTTTGCTGAAGATGCTCATTTCATTGCCCCGCGCTTACAGGCCCAGTGCGCCAAGGCCGGAGGTCTGGTCAGAGCCGAACAATGTGGCCGAGCCGGAGCCGAGCAGTTCTCCCATGCCGAGCGCCAGAGCGCCGATGATCACCTTGGTCAGACCGCCCGCGTAGGTGCTTTGCCCCTGCTGTTTCGTGGCCTTGTACATCTCGACGGTGCCCCATAAACCCATGCCCGCTCCGGCGGCATAGCCCGCCATTGTGATGCCCTTGGCGACTCCCTTGGAGTTGTCGGCAATGTTCTGGCCGATTTCCCCGAAGGTGACGGCGGCCTGGACGATTTCGGGCGCGAACAGCCAGACGGCGGCCATGCCCATGCAGGCGACGGTGAAGCGGACGGGAGAAACGGAAAATGTATTCCTGATGGTGTTCATGGTGTTTCCTTCAGCCAATAATCCTGGCTATATATGTTTGCACGTCGCCCCCTATGGTGGCTCCGATGCCGCGCAGGAAGGTGACGAGGTTGACGGCGAGTATCCCGCCGAAAAGATGGACGATGCCCCGACTGAGATTCATGGGCTGATTGGGCGTGTCGCGCATGAGGCACAGCCCACGCGCAATGCCGATGATTCCGACCGTGGCGATGGCGTACACGGCGAACTGGATGTAGACGGAGCCGGGCGAGGACGGCGGGCTGTAGCTCAACGACTGCTCCGAGCTTTGGTTGAAGACCGTCATGGACAGGGAATCCATGAGCGCGGGCAGGTTGAGCAGCAGAACCGCGCAGACGAACGTCCAGACCGCCGTGGAGCGGTTGAAGCGGTGCTTGTGGCTGACAGCCTGCCCCAGGGACATGACGGCGAAGCTCACGCCGATCAGATAGGCCAGCCGGACAAGCACCGGCCACCATTGCTGCAAGTGCGGAATGACGTTGGCGACGTAGTTGTCCATGTCCTCACCTGCCCTTGACGTTGACGACGAGGACGCCTACGGGAGTGCCGCTTTCCAGTCGGACAGTCGGCGGACGGTCAAAGCCTTTTTCAAAGATTTTCCCGGCCTTTTCGCCCACCTTCCCGGCGGCTATCCATGCCTGATCTTCCACGCTGTAAGTGTTCCAGACCATTTGATCCGTGGTGTCGCCGCCTGAACCGTAAATGGTGCTTTGCGCGCCGCTGTAGCGTTTGGCGCTTCCCAGCCCCTCAAGAAAGGCGGACGCGACAAGGCCGCCCCATCGACTGAAGAAATGGGTATTCACGGAACTGGCGACAGACGCTTCGGACGTTGCGGGGTCAACGGCGTAGGCTTCAAGCTGGACGGTTTCGCCGGAAGGCAGAACCGCGCGATTGAACGCCAGAACAAGGCGCTCATCATGGCGCTGAAAGCCGCCCATCAGCCGCGCGTTGCGGTATGCCCCGGACGTGACAGTAGCCAGCACGGCGGACGGCACATCCGAGTTCACCCCCACATCCATGATGGCATAGAGCAGATCGCCGGGTTTGAGCGTCACGGCCTTCGGCGGATTCGCGGGCTGTGCTGTTTCCGGCGTTGCCGCAACAGACGTGGCAACGGGAGCAGGTTCTTCCGGAAACTCACGCAGATAGACGATCTTTCCTTCCCCGACCGAAACAGCGGACAGTTTGGCGTCCAGAGCGTCCAAATCCTCCATCATGCGTTTGAGCGTGGCGTTGTCCGTCGTCTGAGTACGGACAGGAGCGGTACGCACCGGCGCGACAGGCGGCGGGGCCGGGCGCGGGTCTTCCTTCTTTCCGACAACAGGCTTTCGTTGCCCCACAGGCGTGGGGACAAAACTTTCGCCCGCCTTGAGGGCTTCATTGGCCTGCCGCGTATCGTGTTCCTTCAGCTTCTGATTGTATTCTTCCGAACCTTCGCCGCCCGCCTGTCCCCTGATGGATTCGGATCGCGCCGAAACCAGCCGGGAGCTAGAAGACGGCTTTTCCGGCGAGAAGACCACAACGGCGGCGAAAACAACCACAACCGCAAGCGCCGTCCCCAACAGGCCGAACATGATGACGCGGCGCTTCTTTTCCGTGCTGGTGATGCTCATGCTTCCCCCTTATTGACCGTTGCTCAGGACAAAGGTCTGAATCTGACCGTTGACGGAAAGCATGATGCGCGTTGTGGCAGGCGTCTCGTAGCAGCGGGTATTGCCCGCGCCGTTGACCACCGCGCTCCAGGCAGGCCACATAAGGGCATTGCTTGTCCTGATGTAGTGCTTGCCGTTGTATTTCCAGATGCCGACAGTTTCGGATCGCGGCTCCATGCGAATCCGCACCGCTCCCTCCGGCGGAACGCGGTCAAGAAAGGCCAGCATGGAGGAATCCGCCGTTTCCCTGATGTCCTTGAGGATGGGAACACTGGCCTTCGGGCCGTGATGGGCAAGACGGAACAGGACAAGCGCATCCGCCTTGCGCTCCGGCGCGCGCACGGAATCCGATTCCAGCCGGATGACCAGCGGCATATCCCGGCCCTCCAGCGTTACCACAATGGTGGACGTGGCGTAGCCCTGCGTCGGCATGACATTGAGCAGGTTTCCGTCCGGCAGTTCAGGGCGCAGCACCTGAAAGAAGGATGGCCCGCCGTTGGTCACGGAGGTGATCGGCCAGGGCTGCCCCGTGGAATCGTGGAACACCAGCGAAGTGGCGATATTGGCTGTAGTGAAGACAGGCACGGGAGAACGGCCCGGCTCCAGGGAGACGCTCACGGTGCGCGTGTTCAGATCGGGGGACACGGGCAGGAGAGCGCGTTCCCGCTCGTCGGAGCGCGAGCGGTATTCCTGAATCTGCCCCTGATCCAGCGGCATCATCTGGCGCAGGGATTCCTCAAACAGGGCTTGCGCGTCCTTTTTTGTCGCTCCTCCGGACGATGGCGCTGTGTTCGCGGTGGCCTCGTTTCCCGGCTGATTTTCCGGCTGTCCGAGAACCACGGTTCGCTGATCCGCTGCGGGCGGCGTATGCTCATTCGCCAGGGCCGGTTGCCCGGAGAGAGCCGCCAGTACCAAAAGACACACTGTTTTTTTCACGACAAATCCTCTATGCGTAAGCGAACGCGGCGCGTTCGGGTTGTTTCCCGCCGGGAAAAAAGCGTGAGACAGGCAGGCTCCTCAAAATCTCCCCCACCGACCGGCAGGGAGTTTCGGCTTCGCGCCGGACGTTCAACGGTTGACGTTTCGTGCGGAAATCCGCTGTCTGACGGCGGCGTTTGAACTCGTTCAGAAACTCGATGATGCCCAGGCTGTTTTCCGGCGGAACGTCACCAGCGGAAGGCGCACGGTTTTGGGAGTGCAGGTACTGCCAGATGCCGAAGGGCATGGCGTCATTGGCTATGGGCGGGAATTTCGCCGCAAAGGCATTGAACAGAGGCCGCAGTCGCGCTCTTTCCGCGTCTTTCTGTGCCTGAAGGCGCTGTTCCCGTTCCTCACGGACGCGAAGCGCCTGGAGGCTGGACTCGTTCTGTGCGGCTTCCGCCTGCTCCGCGAGAGGAAGCGGATCAAGCCAGCGTTGACCACGCAGCCAGTTGCCCATTTGTGGCACAAAGCGGCCCTGTTCGCGTTGCCAGCTTTTCGAGTCAGCAAACCGCCGGATCGCGGCATGGAGTTCCGGGAGTGGCGGAAGCTGACCGCTCCGTGAGAGTTTGAGCCAGGCCATGCGGGCGAAGCCCTTGGCTTCCTTTTTGGGGTACAGCGTCCAGACGCTTTCAAAATCAGGAAGAGAAGAAGACACGCCCCCCGCCGCAGGCGCTTTGCATGTGCGGCGAACAGGAACAGGCGCTGTTTCACCGGGCACATGGGGGGAAGGGGGGGAATTTTCTTCTTTTCGTTGTTTGTTAAGAGTGGTTAAGGGGCCAGATGTTGCCTCATCACAGCCATATTCTGACTGCTGATGCACAGGATTTGTCTCTTGCTTTTCCGAACATGCTTCAGGACGCAAGAGGTAATAAACGGAAGAACGGTATTGCTCACGCCTGATAAAAATGAGCTTTTCCCTGACAAGTTCCGCAAGGTAGTTCTTGACGCTGCTGATGCTGCACGAAAGCCTTTTGGCAAGCGTCGTCTGCGAAGGCCAGCAATGGTCTTTATCAGCGGCATAATCACACAAAATCGCGTACATGGTTTTTGCTCCGAACGTCATGGACTTTTCCAAAACAAACTGTGGCAGAATCGGGCCGTGAATATTTCCCCTTGGGGCAAACGTCTCCATTTTTTCTTTCTCCCGGCCCGAAAAAAGACAAAAACAGCAGATTCGTTGTTGACAACGAGGAGCCTTCCGGCTACCGTTGTTCCCACGTTACATGCGTAAGAACATCAGTTCTGCAATGAAGCCGTTGAGTTGCCGCTCGACGGCTTTTTTGTTTTTCTGGGCTTGGCGCTATTTCCTCAATGGAAAGTCCTCTTGAGGCGAGTTGACGGGTCATTCAGACGTGGGCATCACGCATCACCGCAGGGCAGCGCCGGAGGGAGGCTTCCGGCGTCTGCCCGAAGAACGAATCCCCCGGAGGAGGAGCGCGGATGCGTGGCTGTTCGCCTGGAAGAGAAGAGGGAAAGAAAGGGCCGTATATGAAAAAAACTCCCGCCGACCATGCAGGAGGAATCATGGCCGGAGGGAGTTCTGTATGGAGGGAAAACAGGAAAGGAACCGAAAAAAACAAAATTTTTTCGGAAAATTTTTTGTTCTCAATAACTACGGTAAATTCTTGGGGAAATGGAAGGCGGCTGGCAGAAAATGGATAAGAAAATGGATAAGCAACTGAGGGAAAAAGCCGGTAAAACCTGTCGGGGTCAGGTTCCGGTATCTTCCTGTAAATGTAAGAAATTAAAGAGAAACTATCCGTATTGGATGTATTAGTCTGATATGTGAGGGACTCTCTCTCTCTCTCTCTCTCTCTCTCTCTCTCTCTCTCTCTCTCGGCAAAAAGGGTAAAGGTAAAATGAGAGCGCCGACCGTCCGGAAGATCCACCGGTACGCAAAAGGAACCGTTTTCCCGGTGAAAGGGATGAAAGGGAAATTTTCCTCTCAGGCTGCGGGAGAGAAAATCCTCCAGGGTTTTGTCCGGATCCGCGAACAGGCGGGAGAGAATGTCAAGCATGGCGGCATTGCGGAACAGCAGGGTTCCGTCAAGGGCGCACACGGCCAGACCGTTGGGGGATGCTTCAAAAGCGGCGCGGTATATGCTGGCGTCTGCCGGAGGCATGTCCGGCTCCTCCTCATGTTTGTTCCCACGGAGTTTCTTGGGGGACGGGCCAAGGGGCGCGCTGTGCGGATATGCCCCTGTTTTCCCGAAAATGCGGGCAGAAGTGTCCCGTCGCTCAACCATATGGCTTTGATTCCATGTTAGCATGCAGGTATGGATTGGGCAAGAATTCTCTTGTGCATGGTCCGATGTGCTGCATTTTTGCATTATATATTGATATTACAGAAAAAAAGAGATGATATCAAAAAACGGGAAGGAGAAGGCAGCCATAATTCAGTGAATTGCAGATGCCGGATATGCTGCGTTCATGCAGCACGACTGCATTTGTGCAGCAGGCATACGGTTTTTCAGAACCGTTGAATATTTTTATATAATATAATTATTCCACATGATTATGTGTTGTTTTTATGGTTTGGCATGATTTGTGCTCCAGGCGTGACGAACGGCGTGAACAGACGTCTGTTTTTGTTTGTGCATATAACAACAAGGAGTGCATCATGAACGACGGCTTCAAGGTTATCGACTTCCGCAATCGTCCTCCTCTGCCTCAGTACGGCCTGATCTTCGACATGAAGAAAACCTATTTTCAGGATCAGCTGCATCATGTCTACAACCGGGGCACCAATACCTTTACCAAGTCCATGGAAATGAAGACCGTGGGTACGGAAGAAGGGCTGGCCGAATGGATGAAGGAAATTGACGAGGCTGGCGTGTCTTCCGTGGTGGTGAACGGCCGCTACATGTTCTGGAGAATTCCGACCTCCACCATGACCAGCAAGGATATCCACGACTTTTCGCAGAAGTATCCCGGCCGTGTGCATGGTCTGGCCGCCATTGATCTGGACAATTCTCCCAAGGCCGCCGCCGAGGATGTGGAAAAGGCCATCAAGGAGTACGGATTCAAGGGCGCGAACATCGAACCGGGCTACAAGGACGGATACCGCGGGATTTCCATTGACGATCCGGCTCTCGGCCCGATTATGGAAGTTCTGGAAGCCGGCGGAGCCTTCCTCCAGATTCAGACCGGCATGCTGGGCGGCGCGGATATCGGCAACAACAATCCTCCCGCGCTGGACAGGTTCCTTCAGGCGCATCCCAAGCTTCAGGTCGTGCTGGCGCACGGCGGCTACCCGTATATGAGCGAGATGCTCGGTCTGGCCACCAAACATCCGCATCTGCACATCTGTCCCGACATGTACATGTTCTTCCCCGGCGGGCAGCTCTATGCCTGGAACCTGAACAACCTGCCCGACACCTTCGTGTACGGCAGTTCCTACCCCTTCGCGTCGATCAGGGAACCCATCGAGGAAACCCTCGCGTTCCGCAGCCATCCTCTCTACAAGGTGCGCGACGACGTAATGGAAAAATACCTTTACGGCAACGCCGCCCGCCTGCTTGGGCTTGAAAGCTAGGCCCGCGCTCCCGGCTCCGCCCGAACTGCGGGCGGAGCCTTTTCCACCCGTTTTCTCCGGACGGAGCTTGACATGAGAAGGTTTTCCCTGTCCACGGTGGCCGTGCTGTCATTCGCGGCCATGTTTTGCATGCCCGGTTTCGCCGCGGCCGAGCCGCTGACGCTGCGGCTCGGCCACACAGGCTATCCCGGCATCGCCTTCACCTACGGTTACGAAAAATTCAAGGAAATCCTGGAAAGAAACAGCGGCGGGGGGATCAGGGTTCATCTCTACCCGAACGGCGTCCTGGGGTCCGACCGCGTGCTGACCGAAAGCTGTCAGCTGGGCTGTCTGGAAATAGCCATGTGCGGTTCCTCCAATCTGGGTAACTTCATTCCCACGGCAGCCGCTTTTGATCTGCCCTTTCTGCTGAACCCGGACAAGCATGATCAGTATCTGGCCGCGTTCGGCGACGGGCCGATAGCGGCGTATCTGGACAAAAAGGCCGCGGAGGTCGGGCTCAAGCTGATCATGTCGATGGACAGCGCGTATCGCGGATACGCCACTGCCAGGAAGCCTCTTGATGACGTGGAGAGTCTGAAGGGGGTGAAAATGCGCACCACGGCCTCTGCCGTGGACATGGCCACCGCCGAGGCTCTGGGCATGAACCCTACTCCCATCGCCTATTCCGACGTGTTCACCGCGCTGCAGCAGGGCACGGTGGACGGTGAACTGCTCGGCTATGATGCGCTGCACAATTCCGGCCGGTGGGAAGTGGACAAGTTCTTTCTCCAGACAGACCACAACCATACCGTCATCTTCGCCTTCATGAACCGGAAGTTCTGGGACGGGTTGAGCAAGGAGGAACAGCGGCTCATTCTTGAGGCCGCGCGCGAGGCCGAGCGGCTGGAGTATGCCTATAACAGGGACGTGGTACGCAGGGGCGAGGAGTTCGTGCGAGGGAAGAACGTGACGATCCACAAGCTTTCTCCGGAAGAGCGCGAGCGCATGAAGCGGATGACCGCCTCCATCTACGACAGGTTTGACAGCATTGATCCGGAACTTCTCCGTCTGATCCGGGAAACCCAGAAATAAACCGCTGAACGGCATTTTTCAGAGGCATTCCCTCAAAGGAGAGGCGTCATGAACATGATCGCAAAGGATTCCGCCGCATGTGCGCGCGGCGCGGAATGTCCGTCTTCCGGCCTTTTTCGGGCAGCCCTTGGCTGGCTGAATGAAAACGCGGAAAAACCCGTCATTGTCGTCTGCATGCTGATCAGTATTCTGCTGATCACCTGGCAGGTCATATTCCGCTATATCATCGTGGATGTGCTGGGAATGACCGGTTCCACGGCATGGGCCGAGGAAACGGCCATATTCTGCTTTATCTGGGCAACCTATTTTGCCGTTTCCCAGTCCGTAAGACGCAGGGAAACCATCCGCATCACCGTACTGGTGGATCGCCTGCCCCTGCGCTGGCAGAGCATCCTGTGGACGCTGGACAGCCTTGTCTTTCTCGGCTTTTCCCTGCTGGTGCTGCGTCTTTCCTGGAACGTCATCAGCACGCAGATTGCGTTTGGGCAGAAAACGACGGCGCTGGGCATACCATATGCCATTCCCTATTCCGTGCTGGTTGTCGCGTTCCTGCTGATCAGCATGCGTCTGGCGCAGGATCTCGTCCGGCAGTACCGGGAAACGGGAGCGCGGGACTTTCTCATCGGTCTCGCCATAGCCGCGCTGATGACGATTCCCGTACTGCTGTTCGCGGAAACGGATATCGTCTGGATACTCATCGGTACGCTGCTGCTCTGCATGCTGCTGGGGGTGCCCATCGCCATCAGCCTGGGCGTGGCCGGTGCGATCGGCATTATCATGAGCGGCTCCGTGCCGCTGGACATTGTAGCGCAGATATCGTTCACCTCGCTGGATTCCTTCCCCATTCTGGCCGTCTTTTTCTTCATTGCGGCAGGCGTGTTCATGGGGGAGGGAGGGCTGTCCAAACAGCTTCTGGAACTCGGCGACGAACTGGTGGGGGGGACCTGGGGCGGCATTGCCCTTGCATCGGTCATTGCAAGCATGCTGTTCGGGGCCATCAGCGGTTCCGCCACGGCGACCGTTGCCGCCATCGGCATGATCACCATTCCCGCCATGGTGGAACGCGGCTATGACAAGGCGTTCGCCGCCGCACTGATGGCCTGCGCGGGGATAATAGGCACGCTGATCCCTCCCAGCAACACCTTTGTGCTGTACGGCGTGGTGACCAAGGCCTCGATCAGCAAGCTTTTTCTCGGCGGCGTGATTCCCGGGCTGCTTTTCGGTACCGGCTTCATGGCGATCACATGGTGGATTTCGCGCAGAAACGGCTGGCGCGGAACCAGCAGCGGATTCAGCGCGTCCCGGCTGGCCAGGGTTTCATGGGAAGCCAAGTGGGCCATCATGGTTCCCGTGATCATTCTGGGCGGCATCTACGGAGGCTTCATGACGCCCACGGAAGCCGCGGCCGTGGCGGCAACCTACGGCCTGCTTGTCGGGGTGTTCGTCTACAAGGGCATCACGCGGCACAATATCGTGAAGATACTCGTGAACTGCGGCATCACCAGCGCGGTGGTCATCCTGCTCATCTCCATGGCCAGCATCTTCGGCTATATCATGGCCATAGAGCGCGTGCCGGATGCCATCGCCTCCACATTGCTCTCCATCACGTCCGACAAGTACGCGATGCTGCTTCTTCTCAACATCTTCCTTCTACTGGTGGGGGCGCTCATTGAAACCGGCGCGGCCATCATCATTCTTGCCCCCATTCTGGTTCCCGTGGTGGTGAAGCTGGGCGTGGATCCGCTGCACTTCGGCATCATCATGGCCGTGAATCTCGGCATCGGTTTCGTGACCCCGCCGGTCGGCGCGAATCTCTTCGTGTCCAGCGCCATATCCGGCATGCCTGTGGAAAGCATCGCCAAAAAGCTGCTTCCCTTCCTGGTCTGTATGGTGGCCATTCTGATCGCCGTCACCTATCTGCCAGAACTTTCCCTGTGGATGACCCGTCTTATCGGATAAGCCGACAAACCTTCAAAGGAGCAATATCATGTCCGAACTTCTCTGCATGAAACCCGGCCGCATCGGCCCCATGGAGCTGCGCAACCGTATTGTGTTTCCCCCCATGATCACCAACATGTGCGAACTTGACGGCAGGGTTACCGACCGTTTCATCGCCTACCACGAGGCACGCGCCAGGGGCGGCGTGGGTCTCATCTGCACAGGCGGCGCCTATATCAGCCTGCCCGGCAAATCCATGGCCAATCAGCTCGGTATCCACAGCGACGACATGATCCCCGGACTGCGCAGGCTTGCCGATGCCGTGCACCGCCAGGGGGCGAAAATCTCCGTGCAGCTTTTTCACGGCGGACGTCAGACCATGCCGGCCCTGAACGGCGGCTATGAGACGGAAGCTCCTTCCCGCGTGAAGTGCGCCTGGAGCGATGATTACACGCGCGAGCTTTCCAGGGACGAGATCCGCGAGCTGGTTCTTCTGCATGGTCAGGCCGCCCGCCGTGCCAGGGAAGCCGGCTTTGACTGCATCGACGTGCATGGCGCGCACGGATACCTGATCAACCAGTTTCTCTCCTGCTACATGAACAAGCGCACGGACGAATATGGCGGTTCTCTGGAAAACCGCATGCGTTTCCTGCGGGAAGTGGTGCGTGAAGTGCGTTCCCAGGTGGGGGACGACATGGCCATCAATTTCCGCGTATGCGGCATTGAGGGAACGGAAGGCGGAACAACGCCGGAAGAAGCCTGCACCATTGCCAGGGCCATGGTCGGTGAGGGCGTCAATGCGGTCAATGTTTCCGCCGGGAACTATGAAGCCCTGCACCTGATGATTCCGCCCGCGGCCATGCCCTACGGCTGGAACCTGGAACGCGCGCGCATGGTGCGTGAAGCCGTGAACGGGGCCATCCCCGTCATTGCCGCCGGACGCATCAAGACCGTGGACGTGGCGGAAAAGGCGCTTTCCGAAGGCTGCGCGGACTTTGTAGCCATGGGACGCGCCCTGATAGCCGATCCTGAGTTGCCGAACAAGGCGAAGGAAGGACGCGCGGACGCCGTTCGCCCCTGCATCGGCTGCAATGAAGGATGTGTGGGCCGTCTGGCCGTGATGCAGCAGCCGGTCACCTGCACGGTGAACCCGGCCGCCGGGCGCGAGCTGGAAATCCGGCCAGCGGAAAAGAAGCTTGAGGTCGTCGTTGTCGGCGCCGGCCCGGTGGGCATGACCGCCGCCCTGTACGCGGTACGCAGGGGGCACAGGGTGACGGTATTTGAAAAGGAGGACAAGCCCGGCGGCCAGCTTAATCTGGCGGACAAGCCGCCCTTCAAGAGCGAGCTTGGCGACTATGCCGCATGGCAGGCGCGCGCCCTGAATGCCTCCGGCGTATCCCTGCTCTGTTCCCGCAACATGACCGCCCACGATATTGAAGCCATCAGGCCCGATGTCGTGCTGCTGGCCACGGGGGCGCTTCCCCTTGTTCCTCCCCTGCCCGGCGTCAATGACGTCAGGCACTACATGGCACAGGATATCCTCTCTGACGCGGAAACATGGAAAAAGAAGCTCTCCCGCCGCATCGTGGTCATCGGCGGCGGGCTTATCGGCTGTGAAACGGCGGAATTGCTGACCGACGCGGGGCACAAGGTGACTGTCATTGAAATGCGCGATGATATGGCGCCTGACGCGGAAATGATGAGCCGCGGCATGATGATGCAGCGTTTTGCCGAAAAGGGTGTGACCTGCATGCCGAAGACCAGGGTGACGGGCATGGAAAACGGCGCGCTGCGGGTGGAAGGGCCTGAAGGGGAAAAGATCCTCGGCGCTGTTGACGACATCGTCATCGCGGTAGGCAGCAAACCCTGCAATCCTCTTGAGGAGCCTTTGAAGAAGCGCGGCATCCGCGTGATCGTCATAGGCGACGCGGTGAACCCCGGCAAGATTCTTGCGGGCAACGAATCCGCGTTCCAGGCGGTCTGTTCCCTGTAACATATGCCGTTTCCGGGAACAGGGACGCTTCCCCTGTTCCCGGGCTTCGGATTCCGCGCCGGGAACGGCGCTCTCTCAATACCGACTTATTCTTTCATGCAAGGAGAATTGCCATGCTGACAGGTTTCATCGGGCTTGGAAACATGGGGCGGCCGGTAGCCCGCAATCTGATCCGGCTCGGATATACGGTAAAGCTGTTCGATCTGTATCAGCCTTCCGTCGACAAGGCCATGGAAGCCGGGAATACCGGCGTGCCCGTGAAGGACGTCAGGGAAATGGCCGACTGCGATCTGGTGTTCACCTGCCTGCCCATGCCGGATGACGTGAAGAACATGATGATGGGCGACGGGCTGTACGGCGTCATGAAGAAGGGGGCCGTCCACATAGATCTGAGCACCATCGGGGCCAGTGCCACTAGGGAGCTGGAACAGGACGCCGGAAGACACGGCCTCCACTTCATCCAGTGTACGCAGGGCAAATCTCCGGCTCACGCGGAGCGGGCGGAGCAGACTCTGTATGTGGGCGGAGAAAAGGAAGTGGTTGATCGTCTGTGGGATGAAATATTCATGCGCATCGCGCAGCCCGTGCGGGTGGTTTCCGCGGAGGCGGCAAGCGCCATCAAGCTGATCAGCAACATGATGAGCGGAGTCATCTGTCTTGCCATAGCGGAAAGCATCAGGCTCGGCGAGGCGGCGGGCATGGATGCGCGGGATGTGGTGGAACTGTGCCGCAGCACCGGCTGCAACAGCTTCCATCTGGAGACGAACGGCCCCTTCATGGCCGCCAAGGATTTCCATACCCGCTTTGCGGTCGATCTCGAACGCAAGGACATGCGTCTGGCCTGTGAAATGGCGCGGGACAAGGGGCTTGATCTGGTCATTTCGGAAAAGGTGCTTGCAATTTTCAATCTCGCTCATGAAGAGGGGATAGGGCAGGAAGACGTAACGGCCATTTACAAGATGGTCGGTCGTGATCCCGGTTAGAGCGTTTTCGTTTTGAAAATGCTTCCGGAGTCAAGCGAAGCGAGACTGAAGCCGCGACACCGGAGCAGCCGCAAGTGAATTGCGGCCTCTGGAACGCTTCGGAGACGGAAGCGCTTCCAGGGAGTTTCGTCCCGGCTGCGCGGCCGGCGCGGCGCGGGGAACGGCGTCCGATTCGGGAGAGGCGGGAGCCGTGTACGGTCGGGTACATGGTTCCCGCACGGGAGAACAAGGGCAGGAAGGCACTGAAAGGAGGCATGGCATGCTGAAAGTCCAGTGGATAGCGTATGCTGTTTCATTCATTTCCGCATACGCCATGCCCGCCACGGTTCCTGTTCTGCCCGCGCTGGCGGAGGAGTTCGCTATGCCCGAAAGCTCCATGGGACTGCTCATGGCGGCGTTCACCCTCCCCTGCATTCTGCTGACGCCGCTGTTCGGAATCCTGGCGGATCGCGTTTCTCCCCGGCTCATCCTGCTGCCGTGCATCCTGCTGTACGGCGCAGGGGGCTTCGCCTGTGGGACGGCACAGAGCCTTGAAGCCCTTCTGCTCTGGCGCATGGTGCAGGGCGCGGGTGGAGCATGTCTCGGGCTGCTGAACACCACGCTTCTCGGCGGCGTGGCCGAGGGCATGGAACGCTCCCGGTTCATGGGAAGAACCTATGTGGCGATCTGCGCGGGCGTCATGTTTTTCACCCTTCTTGCCGGATGGGCCGGAGGGATGGACTGGCGTTACGCGTTCTGGGTTCCCTCCCTGTTCACTATTCCTCTTTTCCTGGCGTGCCTCCTGACGCGCCTTCCCTCCTCGGGCGTCAGGAGGTCCTTTCCGGACTGCTGCCGGGGCATGGCGGAAGCCCTGCGTTCCCGCCGTGTCCTGGCGGTTCTGGGTATTTCCTTCATCAATATCGGCGTGAACATGGGCGCGGTGATGACGTTTTTTCCGGGATACGCCCACCTGCGTTTCGGGACGCCATCGTCCGGGCTGGGCATGTGTTACGGGCTGTCGGCGCTGGGTATGCTTGCCGGTTCGCTGTTTGTGGCGCGCAACAGGCGCTTTCCTCCGTTTACGGTGATCCGCGCCGCGGCGCTGCTGTCCGCCGGAGGTATCGCGCTCATGCCGTTTCTGCCTTCCTTCTGGGCGCTGCTTGTTCCCCTGTGGCTGTGTTCTCTGCAGGACGGAGCAATCCGCCCCTGCCTCAGCGCCGTCATGGCAGGGTTGGGAGGCAGGGAACAGCGTTCCGCCGTCATGTCGCTGGATGTGACCGTTTTTCGCCTGAGCCAGTCGCTTTCGCCGCTGCTGTTCGGCGGCGCGCTGGAACTGGCCGGGTATGGCGGCGTGTTTCTGGGGGGCGCGGCCGCTCTTCTCCTGCTTGTACTGTCGGCGCAGGGAGGGCGTCCGTGACGGTGCTGCCGCTGTCCATTGCAAGGTCAGCCCGGTCATTCCTGCGGAGGAGGATATTGCAGACATCATCGTGGAACTTGCGCGTTGAGCGCATAGGGTCTAAGGCGAGCCGCGCTGACGGTGAGGGACGTTCGGCGCGGTTCGCCTCGCGGATAAGGAGATCGGAAGATACGAGACCCGCTGCATCCGAGTCCGGGCATATCCGGTCGGGCAGGTGAGGCGTCTTGTTCGGTGAGCCGTCTGGAATCACCTCTGAAAACATTGAATATCTGCCGTAGTCTGTCAGGAGGGAGGAAATTTTGAAGCGCACGGCCGCATGCTGGCAAGCGCGTCGCTGGGCGGATGGCTGCTGGCGCTGGCCGCCGCGCATGAGGGGCACTCCATGGCCCATGTCATCGGAAGCAGACTCCATATGCCGCACGGCCGGGCCTGCGCCTATGCCGCGCCCGTCATGCTTGAGTTCATCGCTCCCGCAGTTCCCGCCAGGGTGAAAAAGACAGGACTGATTCCCGGTGCCGGGTTTTCCGGTACGGAGAGTCCGGAAGAGATCGGAGCGAAGACTTCCGCCGCCTACCGGAACTTTGTTTACAATACCCTGGGCCTGGAACCGCTGAATGTTCGGGGCGCGGACATTGAGGAACTTGCCGGAGAAGTGGCGCGTGAACCTCTGGCGGCGCTGTGCCCGCGCGCGGTGAACCATGAGGACGCTCTTGTCATGCTGAAAGGGATATTCGCATAACGCATGCGGCGATTGAGCGTTCCCCCGTCGAGGCGTCTTTTTCGACTCGCGGGAACGCTCCGCAGGAAGGCGCAAGAGTATGGAGCAGGGCCTGTGTTCTGGCCCGCAGGTTTCACGCCTCCATCGGAGCTTAACGCCGCAAGTGAATAGCGGCTGCTCCGATGCTGCGGCGAGCATTTCATGAGCGAAATGCTCTAAATAACCTTGTTCAGGCTGTATTCAAGTATGCCTTCCGCACCGATCTTGCGCAGGCGGGGAATGAGATCGCGCACCAGGCCGCTGTCCACCACGGTTTCCAGCGACAGCCATGCGGGGTCGCGCAGGCTGGCCACGGTAGGAGAGTTGAGCGCGGGCAGCAGGTTCAGGATTTCATCCAGACGGGCGGCGGGGGCGTTCATTTTGAGGCAGACCAGGCTTTCCGCGCGCAGCGCACCCTGAAGCAGCAGATCTATCTGCTCAATCTTCGCCCGCCTGAACGGATCACGCATCGCATCGCGGCCGGCGATGAGTACGGTGTTGGTTACCAGAACCTCATCAATGACACGCAGACCATGGGCGCGAATGGTGGTTTCCGTTTCCGTCACTTCCACAATGGCGTCGGCCAGTCCTTCCACCACCTTGGCTTCCGTCGCGCCCCACGAGTAGCTGATCTGGACGGGGATGCCCAGTTCTTCAAAATAACGGGTGGTCACGCCCTTGAGTTCCGTGGAGATGCGCCTGCCCGCAAGGTCTTCGGGCTTGCGGTAGGGGGAATCTCCGGCCACGGCCAGCACCCAGCGCGCGGGGCGGTTGGAGACCTTGGAATAGACAAGATCGGATATCATGCGGACGGGAGATTCCCCCCCCGAGTCGCCTTCCCGGTCATCGGCAAAATCCACGCCGGTTTCCAGCAGCCAGTCCTTGCCGGTCAGCGCCACGTCAAGCACTCCGTCCCGGATATAGCCGGGAATTTCCTGCACGCGGCAGAGCCTGGCGGTGATGTCGGGGTCGTTGATATCCGGGAAATAGTTGCGCACATGCTTGCGGATTTTCCACCCGGCCCTTTCAAACAGAGAAATGGTGGCTTCTTCAAGGGAACCTTTGGGGATGCCGAGTTTAATCTGACGCGGGGCGGACATGGGACAACTCCTTTAGAGCGTTTTGTTTTCGAAAATATCTGCCGGCCAGCCCCTGTGTTCCGGCCCGCAGGTTTCACGCCTCCGCCGTCGCTCTGCACCGCAAGTGAATTGCGGCGACACCGGAGAAGGGGGCGTCGCGGCTTCAGTCTGCCCCCGCTCGACTGAAGGAGAGCATTTCAATGGCGAAATGCTCTGACATGCGGGAAAAACGGGACGCAGGCCGCTTTATGCCCTGTTGTAAACCTTGGAGGGATCAAAGACGCGGGGACAACAGATGTCCGTCTTTCCGGAAGGCGCGAGTTCCGCCCGGCGGAAAAAGCAGGAACGATACCCCTCATGGCAGGCCGCGCCGCCGATCTGTTCCACTTCCAGCACCACGGCGTCCGCATCGCAGTCAAGGCGGATGGCCCGGACTTTCTGCACGTTGCCGGAGCTTTCTCCCTTGTGCCAGAGTTTTGCGCGGCTGCGGCTGAAATAATGGGCTTCTCCGGTGGAGAGCGTGGCATTCCATGCCTCTTCATCCATCCATCCCAGCATGAGAATTTCACCGCTGGCGGCGTCCTGGGCGACGGCCGCCACCAGCCCGCGTCCAGCGCATCGCGGAGCGTGGGGATGGGAGAAATCGGGCCGGAAGTCCGGGGAAACAGCGATACGGGGAGAAGATGTCATGACGCGATCCTGAACGTGTTGTAATGGGAGGAAGCATGTCTCGAACGGCGAGGCACAACCTTCGGGCAATGCTACTTGGCGAAGCCCACCGCGCGGCGCTCGCGGATGACCGTGACGCGGATCTGGCCGGGGTAGGTGAGATTTTCTTCTATTTTCCCGGCGATGTCCCTGCACAGCAGGTAAGTGGAGTCATCGTCCACATTATCGGAATTGACCATGACGCGGAGTTCCCGCCCGGCCTGGATGGCGTAGGCCTTGGAAACGCCGTCAAAGGCAGTGGCAATGTTTTCCAGATCCTCAAGACGCTTGACATAGTTTTCCAGCAGTTCCTTGCGCGCTCCGGGCCGTGCGCCGGACAGCGAATCCGCGGCCTGAACCAGAACCGCAAGCGCGGTTTCGGGGCGCACATCCTCATGATGGGCGGCAATGGCATGGATGATATCCTTGCCTTCTCCGTACTTTTTGGCGATATCCGCGCCGATGACGGCGTGAGAGCCTTCCACCTCATGATCCACGGCCTTGCCGATGTCATGCAGCAGACCGGCCCGCTTGGCCCTCTTGATATCCATGCCCAGTTCGGCGGCCATCATGCCGCACAGGGCGGAGACTTCAAGTGAGTGCTGGAGTACGTTCTGGGTGAAGCTGGTACGGTACTTGAGCTGGCCGAGCAGCCGCACGATATCGGGATGGATGCCGTGTACGCCGGCATCAAAGGTTGCCTGTTCGCCCACTTCACGCACCTGCACATCCAGCTCCTGCTCGCACTTGTGCACGATATCCTCAATACGCGCGGGATGGATGCGTCCATCCTGGATAAGGCGTTCCAGCGCCATGCGCGCCACCTGACGGCGGATGGGGCTGTATGCGGAAAGGATGACGGTTTCGGGCGTGTCATCGATGATCAGATCAACGCCGGTAGCAGCCTCCAGCGCGCGGATATTGCGCCCTTCACGGCCGATGATGCGTCCCTTCATGTCTTCGCTGGGCAGAGTCACGGCGGTGACGGTCTGTTCCCCCACATAGTCTCCGGCATAACGCTGGATGGCGCAGGCAAGGATTTCCTTGGCCTTGCGATCTGCCGCTTCCCTTGCCTCGCTTTCGATATGACGCATCATTTTTGCGGCTTCGTGCCGGGTGCGGGCCTCTATTTCCTCAAAGAGGCGGTTCTTGGCCTCTTCCGCCGTGAGTCCGGAAACCTCCTGAAGACGGCGTTCCTGCTCTTCCATTCGGGCAGAAAGTTTTTCTTCCTGCTCTTCGAGCCGGCGTTCCTTGCGGGTCTGATCCCGTTCCTGAAGCAGCAGATCCTGTTCCTTTTGCGTGATGCGCTCCATTTTTTCTTCCATGCGCTCACTCATGTCCTGCAGCTTCTTTTCCCGCCCCTTCAGTTCGCGCTCCTGCTCCTTGTATTCGTTTTCCAGTTCCCGTTTCTGGTTGAACAGTTCATCCTGCCCCTGAACCAGAATTTCCTTTTTCTGGGCCTGGGCTTCCTTGCGCGCCTCCTCGATGATGCGGCGTGCCAGATCATTGGCGTCACCTATGCGCTTCGTGCTCAGGTGGCGCTGAACAAAACAGCCTGCAAGCAGACCGGCAAAAAGAACGCCGGCAATGCCCAGGCCGAGAAAAAATACGCTGATGGTCATAACTCTTCCTCTCGCTATGTTGACGGACGTATGTCCGATTGTCTGCCGAGACGGCCCCCGGATCGCGGAGAACGCCCGCGGGATGGAACCACGGCATGGTCGGGAAACAAGGGAAGAGTGCGCAAACCGCGAAAACGGAGCGCTTGAGACAATAAGACGATATGGAAAAAAATCCCCGAAATGCCGTAGGCATGCGCGAGCACGAGACCTGGTGTCCCAGGGTGGGGGCCTGGCCGAAGCTTCAGACTTCCCGGCGCACCGGGCATGAACACCACTTTGGCGACCGGCTCCCTAACGACGAATGTGAGGCCGGCATCGTCGCATCCCCACGAACATTTCAGGGAATTCCCGCGTCCGGAATCAGGTGTCGGATCCGACCGGACGTTCCTGCTTGTCTATGAGCTCCAGCAGGGCTTTCAGGCGTTCATCCCGATCTGCCGTCTGCTGTTTCAACTGTAACAAATCGTCTGTGATTCCCAATACGAGAATCGTCAGCAGTCTGTCTCTGCCCAAGTGGCTTCCGTGGAGCTTGAGTGTCCCATACAGGGTTTCGGCGTAGGCGCAGGCCTTTTCCACCCGCTCCGGCTCCGCTTCCGTCTTGAAAGAGACTTCCAGCTCGAAGATGTTGAGGTTATAGGTTTGCATGACCCGAACCGCCCTGCGGCGGCGCTAGGCCTGCGCCGAAGTTTCATTGCGGGCAAGGGAGCCCTCAATACGTTTCAGCAGCCTGTCCACCCGATTCAGCGCATCAGCCCGCACCTCTTGTTCCTGTGCCAGCTGGCGACGCAGCTCGTCGGCGTCCTCAACACTATGCCGGAGAGTCGCCATCTCCTCATGGAGACGTCGATTCTCGTCGCGGAGGCCTTCCACTTCCATGAGCAGGGCTTCCACTCGTTGTTCCAATAGTTCCAGTAGTTCCATGCTTTTTAACTAACGCCGATTCTCAGGATAATCAAGGGCGGAGAGGACTTTTTTCGGGAATGGTTTTCATATCAGCGGCGAAACCAGCAGGGCGCTTTCGCAAAGCATGCAGCATGCCCCGAGAAAATCTCCGTTAAAGCCATTTTCACGTCGGGCAAGACGATACAGAAAAAGCTGAACGGCAAGGGACAGCGCAAGGGTGATCAGTGCCGGACGCGGCCCGGCGAGAACGGCGCAGGGAATGATCAGGGCCGCGAGCCAGACTGCGGCCAGACACAGGGAGCATCCGGGAGCCATGAGGCGGCCCAGCGTGGAAACCGGATGCGGCGGCAGCAGAGCGGGCGGCAGCAGCATGTTTGCTCTGCCCCAGGCCGGCGCCAGCAGCGCAGGCCACCATGCTCCCGGAAAGGCGTCGGAAAAAATCGCTGCAAGGGCGGCGGCCTGGAGCGCCAGAGTCAGAATCATGGCGAGTACGCCGAAACTGCCGCAGCGGCTGTCCTTGAGGATGGCCTGGAATTGTTCTCCGCGTGCTCCGCTGCCCCATGCGTCCATGCAGTCGGCCAGCCCGTCCCAGTGCAGGGCGCGGGTTGCCCAGGCCATGACGGCAATCCAGATAAGGGCGCGCAGCATCGGCGTGTCAGGGGCGATGCCCGCACTCAGGGGAATGAGGGCCGCTGCGCCGAGTACAAGACCGACAAGCGGAGCCCAGCGCATCGAGTCCGCCATATCCCGTTCGCTGAAAATCCGGGAGGGGACAAGACGGGTAAGGAAGGAAAATGCGGCCCATACAGGCAGGAAGTTCATTGAAGGTTCCTTTGTGGTTTGCCCGCCCCCGGCAGGGGAAAAGGGTTCCGGACAGAACTCGGCGCGGATGAAATCCTTTTCGGACCGAAAAGAGCCATGAAGCCCGAAAGAACCGCATTGCGGTTCTTTCGGGCTTCATGCCCGGGAAAAACTTCCGGAACTTCAGCGCCGGTTGGAAATGTTGAAGGTCAGGGAATATATCTGATGGAAAAAGTCCACATATTCCACAAAAACGGTGTCCGGCACACTGATGCGGGCGGCGGAATAATTGAGAATGCCCTTGATGCCCGCCTCGACAAGCTGCGAGGCTGCGCGCTGCGCGCGTTCAGGAGGGGTCGTGATGATCCCGATTTCAATATTGAGTTCCGGTACCCGCTCCATAAGGGTTTTTGTGCAGTAAACTTCAAGCCCGTAGGCAGTTTCCCCTATCTTGAACGGATCACAGTCAAAGGCGGCTACAATGGTAAAGCCGCGGCGGCGGAATTCCCGATGGTTGAGCAGCGCCCGCCCGAGATTTCCCACTCCCACCAGGGCTGCCCGCCATTCGCGGTTGGCGTGCAGGCACACCTTGATGGCTTCAAGCAGGTAGGAAACATAATACCCTACGCCCCGGACGCCGAATTCGCCGAAGTAGGCAAGGTCCTTGCGAACCTGGGATGCGTTTACGTCACAGGCCCGGGACAGGGGTTCGGAGGAAATAACCTGCACACCTTCCTTGTGCATGGCTTCAAGAACCTGCAGATAGGTGGCGAGACGCTGAATGGTGGCGCGGGGGATATGTTCGTTTTTCGGGGACACGTTCATTATTTTTCCTTGGTGGCTTGATGGCTCCTCTCCTTTTAAGAGGGCGCTCCATACGGCTTGCGACCGTTGGAGCGAACAACGGCGGCAGCAGCCGGAGTGGAAAGGGAAAAGGCGGGCAGAATATTCCTGCCCGCCCCGGAGCCGAAAACGGCCCGACTCTTCCTACAGCTTCACGAAAAGGAGAATAAGGTCAACCAGAAGGGCATAGATACACAGGGATTCCACAAAGGCCAGACCCAGAATGAGAGACTGGGAGATTTTTCCGCTGGCGTCAGGATTGCGGGCGGTGCCCTCACAGGCGGCCTTGATGGCCATGCCCTGACCGAGACCGCAGCCGGCGGCGGCGATGGCGATGCCGATGGCCATGCCCAGGGCGCTGATGCCCATGCCGACGGAAGGCCCGTCGGCGGCGAAGGCCATGGAAGCCGTGGCGACCATCATCACGGTGCTCAGAGCGGTAACGACGAGTTTACGCATGTCGAACTCCTAAATCTGGATTATATTGTTGGGCCCGAAGGCCATTCCCCCACGAGGCTGTCAGATTCCGCCTAGTGCGCGTGTTCCACGGCGCCCTGCAGATAGATCATGGCAAGAATGAACAGAATGAATGCCTGCAGGGTTTTGCCGAGCAGGAAGAGGAAGTACAGGGGCACAGTGCCGAACAGCACCCCCACAAATACGCTGGCGCCGAAGCTGAAGAAAATGAGCAGGGTCATTTCCTCGCCGAAAATGTTGCCGAAGAGACGCAGGGACATGGACAGCGGCCGGGCCAGATGAGAAATGATTTCGATGGGGAACATCAGCGGCACCAGAGCCTTGTTGGAGCCCGTGAAGTGTCTGACGTAACCGGGCCCCCATTGCCTGATGCCCACATAGTTGTAATAGACAAAGACGCACAGCGCCACGGACACGGTGGTGTTCAGGTTGGCGGTGGGCGCATCGAATCCGGGCACAAGCCCCAGAAGGTTCATGGAGAAAATATAAATGAAGATGCCGCAGAGCAGGGGGACAAAACGGCGGCCTTTCTCGCCCATGTTGTCGATAATGAAATTTTCCAGCCCGCCCACCAGAGCCTCGAAGAAAGTCTGGAGCCTTCCGGGTTCGTTCAGGCTGATGCGTCTGCGCAGCACAAGTCCTGTCACTGTGAGCAGGATCATGCCGACCCAGGTAAAAAAGACATACTTGAAGTCCACACTGCTGCCGCCGATGTTCAGATGATCCATGTTGAACACGGTGGAAAGCAAAAGCGGTTCGGGCAATCCTGCTGCTGCCATGAGGGCCTCCTGAAGAGCTGGGGTCTGCACCGTCGCGGAGCCGTTTTCAGCGCTTGGCTCGGGAACCCCGGAAGAAGAGAAGTGCCGGGATGACGAGCACGACGACGGAAAGCCCCGCCAGCAGTGAAAAAATGTCGGCTTCACAGACAACCAGAGCAAGATACAACAAAATTCCGGTGATGAAAAGTCTCAAATTCGATCGCAGGAGCTGCCCGGCAAAAAAAGATTTTCGTCCGCCTTCTCCCGCGCCGTCATGGGCGGCCCGGGGAAGGCGGTGCAGAACAAAGTGCGACAGGCTGTAAAAGTTCCAGGCGGCAAGCACCGCCCCGAATCCGGCCCAGAAGAGTCTGGTTGATACGGGCAGGAATATGGTGCCGCCAGCGATGAGAAGGAGGGCAAGCAGAATGGTCAGGCGCACTGCGTCGCGGGTGAGCCCCTCCGGAAAGCCCTTTTTCCACAGCGCTCCTTCCAGATGTTCGTTCATGCGTGTCAGATGGCGTAAAATCATGATGTTCTCCCCGGCGAGGCGCCGTTTTTCCGGTTTCTTTCCGTATCGGCCGCCGCGGAAGCCCCGGCTTCTTCCGTCAGTTCCCGTTCCGGTTCGGCATATGCCTTCCATGCCTTGTCAGCGTCAGGAAGCGCGTCGCCGGAGTGTTTTTCCCGCAGACTTCCGGTGGATTCCTGTTCATGCTTTTTTTCGGGCAGAAACGGGCGCTTGGGGACGCCGGGATTTCGCCTTCCTTCCCCGCCCGGCGCGGCCGCGGTTCTGCTTTCTCTTTCGGCGGCCTGCGCCGCGTCGATTTCCGCCTGTCCGCGTTCAAGGCGCCTGGCGTCCACCCATACGTTGCGGAAGCCCGCCGCGATACCGAGCAGAATGCCTATGCCGAAGCCCACGGGCCAGGAGTCGAGCTGGCGGTCGACAAGCCAGCCGATGCCGCCGCCCGCCAGGGGGCCGGAAATCATGTGCATGCCCATGGTGCTGGCGATGCCCAGCAGTCCGAACATGGAACCGGGGCGGGCAGGAGAGGGGAGAGGATTCTTTTTTTCTGACATGGCTGATTATGGTTGGAGTTATGAGGCGTCCATGCTAAGTATCGCCGGGTAACGGCAGCGTCAACAGCGCTCCGCCCGGGAGACGCCCGGGCACTCATTCACCGTTTCGGGCGCGTCCGCCGCGCCGGGAGAGTTTCATGCCCATAAAAAATGGCGATACCGTGGTTGTGCATTATGTGGGAACCCTTGCCGACGGCAGTGAATTTGATCGTTCCGGGGAGGGGCATCCTCTCAGCTTCCGAGTGGGGGCGGGACAGATGATCCCCGGTTTCGAGAAGGCTGTGGAGGGGAGGGAAAAGGGCGAGGTCTTTTCCGTAACCATTCCCGCGGAAGAGGCGTACGGGCCTGTACATGAAGAGTACCGCTTCACCGTTGACCCCTCGCGTTTTCCTTCCGGTATTGAGCCCGCTGTGGGGCAGAGGCTGCACCTCTCCTCGGATCAGGGCGAACTGGAGGCGGTGGTCGCCGCAGTCGAAGAGGACGGCGTGCTTCTCGACGCCAATCATCCTCTGGCCGGTCAGGATCTGACTTTTGCCCTGACCATTGTGGATGTCCGCTGATTTCAGGCGGACAGACTCCGGCCGTCCCCGGCCTCCTGCCCCGGCCGGTTGACGCCGCTCCGCGGCAGAACTGATTTGTGCCGCAGTCACCTTGTTTACGGAGATATGCCCATGAGCGACCTCAATGCCCGCAGCAAGGCCGTGTTCGCCATTGCCGGCCTGACGTCCAGTCCGGCTCCGGTTCCGGACGGAACGGCGGAAAGTCCGCTGGAAACTTTCGGTTCCAACGTCTTTGACGACAAGGCCATGCGCCGTCACCTGCCCAGGGCCGTGTACCGCTCCCTGAGAAAGACCATGGACCGCGGCGAACGGCTTGATCCCGCGGTGGCCGACGTGGTGGCCAATGCCATGAAAGACTGGGCCATGGAAAGGGGGGCGACGCATTATACCCATGTATTCTATCCTCTGACTGGCCTGACGGCGGAAAAGCATGACAGTTTTCTTTCCCCCGACGGCAGCGGAGGCGTGATCGCGGCTTTCAGCGGCAGTACCCTGGTCAAGGGCGAGGCCGACGGATCCAGTCTGCCTTCGGGAGGGCTGCGCTCCACCTTTGAAGCGCGGGGGTATACGGCATGGGACGTGACCAGCCCCGCCTACCTGATGGAAAGTTCGGGCGGCATGGTGCTGTGCATTCCCACGGTATTTCTCTCCTGGACAGGACTGGCCCTGGACAAGAAAACTCCTCTGCTGCGTTCCGGCCAGGCCCTCAGCAGGCAGGCCTTGCGCGTGCTCAGGCTGTTCGGTGTGGAAAGCTCCCTGCCGGTGCTTTCCAATGGAGGACTGGAACAGGAATATTTTCTTATTGACAAGCATTTCGTCACCGCGCGGCCCGATCTGCTCATTGCCGGGCGTACCCTGTTCGGGGCGCGTCCGCCCAAGGGGCAGGAGTTCAACGATCAGTATTACGGCGTCATCCCCAGCCGCGTGCTGGCCTTTATGACCGACGTGGAACGGGATTTGTACCGTCTGGGCGTTCCTGTCCAGACCAGACACAACGAGGCTGCGCCCAGCCAGTACGAGATCGCGCCCGTATTCGAGCTGTCCAATCTGGCCAGCGATCACAACCAGCTGATCATGACCGTACTGCGCAAGAAGGCCCGCAAGCACGGGCTGACCTGTCTGCTGCACGAGAAGCCTTTTCATGGCATAAACGGTTCGGGCAAGCACATCAATTATTCTATAGGCAATGCGGAACTGGGCAATCTGTTCGATCCCGGCGAGACGCCGCATGAAAATGCGCAGTTCCTTGTTTTCCTCTGCGCGGTCATCCGTGCGCTGCACAAGCACGCGGGCTTTCTGCGCGCTTCGGTAGCCACGGCTTCCAACGATCTCAGGCTCGGTGCGCACGAGGCTCCGCCTGCCGTCATGTCGCTGTTCCTCGGGGATCAGCTCACCGATGTACTTGAGCAGTTCCGCGCGGGGCAGGTCAAGGGGGCGGGGAAAAGGCGCATGATGAACGTCGGGGTGGATACCCTGCCTCCTCTGCCCGCCGACCCCGGCGACCGAAATCGTACCAGCCCCTTTGCCTTTGTGGGGAATCGCTTTGAATTCCGGGCACTGGGCGCGGCATCGTCCGCCGCCGGCGCCCTGGTGGTGCTCAACGCCATGATGACGGAATCGCTGGATTTTGCGGCGACCTTTCTGGAAAAGCGCATGGCCGGGGACTCCTCCCGGCTCGGGCAGGCGGTGCGGGAACTGATTGAGGAAGTCATGGAAGAGCACAGCGCCGTCATCTTCAACGGCGACGGCTATTCCGAGATCTGGCAGCGCGAGGCTGAACGCCGCGGGCTGCCGAACTATCCGTCCACGCCGGATGCACTGCCCCGCTTCACGGATCCCGAAGTGGTGTCCATGTGTGAGCGTTACGGGATTTTTTCCAGGCAGGAACTCAAGGCCCGGCAGGACATTTATCTGGAACAGTACGTCAAGACCGTGCGCACGGAAGCCAATCTGGCCCTGCGCATGGCCCGTACCCAGATTTATCCTGCAGTCAGCCGCTATCAGAGGGAACTGGCCGACTCCTCCGGAAAAGCGCGGGAACTGGGCATCAATCCCGAGCTTTCCGTGCTGAAGGAAACCGCTTCCGGACTCGTGGCTCTGGACAAGGCCATTCGTGCGCTGGAAAAGCTGCGTGACGCCGCTCCGAAAAGGAGTGTGCTGGATGAGGCCCGCTATTGTCAGGCCAAAGTGCTGCCTGCCATGCGCAGCCTGCGCGAGGTGGTGGACGGGCTGGAAATGATCGTGGCCGATGACCTCTGGCCTCTGCCCAGTTACCAGGAAATGCTGTTCATGAAGTAGAGAACCCTGCGGGGCGGAAAGCCGCCCCGTATTCAGAACATATCGGCTTCAAGCTGTATGGAACCGGGCCGGAACATAGAGGGATGCTTTCAATGGCAAAATGTCCTGGAGAACAATGCTGATGAGGCTTACGGGACGTGTATGTTTACCGCGCCGGGGGCGAAAGGCAGGATGTATCCACCGGTTTTCCGCCTGCGCCTTCTGCTGTCGCCTTCCGTAAGGTTCCTGCGTCGTCTGACGGCTGCCGCTCCATCGGCTCCGCTCCGCGCGACCTTTCTTTCGCGACCTCCTGATGACACGCGACTGCCCTTTGCGCGGGAAACGCCATGCCCGCACTCCGCGCCTCTCCGTCATGCCGTATTGCCATGCGGCGGCGCGTTGTTCCATGCGCCGCTGACGCGGTGCATCTCCGGCGGTCAGGGTCATTTTCGACACCACGCCAGACAGCACCAGGTAAAATTGCCCTGAGGGGCACAGTATGCGCGCGACAGCGCGGGGTATCATGGGAAGCGTCTTTTTTGCCTTTGATCTGGATGGAACTCTGACTCTGGATGAGAGTTTTCCTCTGCTGGGGAGGGAACTGGACGCCGACGGCTCGGAGGAGATGGCGCGCCTCACCTCCGCCGCGCTGGACGGAAGCATGGGACTGGCGGACTCGCTTTGCCGTCGTGTGAAACTGCTGGAAAAGGTGCCTCTGCCGCGCATCCATGAGATTATGGCCTCTCTGCGTCTTGATCCGGAGCTTGAAGGTTTTGTCCGCGAGCATGCCGCGTGCTGCGCGGTGGCGACATCGCATCTGGATATCTGGCTTGTCCCTGTATTGCGGCGTCTGGAGTGTGAGGTCTTCTGTTCCCGTGCAGTCATGCGAAAAGGGCAGGTTCGCGTGACAGGACTGCTGGACAAGGGGGCAGTTGCTCTTGCGCTGCGGCGGAAGGGACGGCTGGTCGCGGTGGGAGACAGCGCGGCCGATGCCCCTCTGCTGCGCGCGGCGGACAGCGCGTTTGTCATGAAGCGTCGCGCACATGTGCCGGAAGCTCTGGCGGGAATCAACGCGCGCGTGGTGGAAAGCGGAGAGGAACTGCGTCCTCTGCTTGAAGAGCTGAACCGGATGTTTTCGGCCTGAGACTTCGTCCGGTATATCCCCAGAGCATTTTGCTCCTGAAAATATCTGCCGGCCAGACCCCATGTTCCGGCACGCAGGCGGTTTCACGCCTCCGCCGGAGTCCCGCCCTGCCCGACTCCGTGGAGCATTTCAATGGCGAAATACTCTGAAGCTCTCCGCATTTGCGGCGAGGGAAACCGAGAGGCCCCGCCATATTCCGGAACAGGCGCAATTCGCCTGCGGAATTGAACTCCGGCGGATGGGGCAGACGAAGACAGGGGAAAAGACGGTTCAGATTTTGCCAAGAGAAAAGAAATCGTCCACAGATGCGCTGAAGGCAATTCCCATCCCCGGATTCTTCAGGCAATCGGCCTCTTTCACCGCCTGACGCACTGCTTCCGCCTTGTCTCCGGGCACCAGCATGAGCAGAACCTCCTTTTCCGGGAACAGGGTCAGTCCGAAGAACTGCGCGTCTTCCCCGCTGGCGGTTCCGCGTGCTTTGAGTATCGTGCCGCCGGGGGCTCCGGCCTTGCGCGCCGCGGCCATGGCGTCATCGGCGAAACCGGCGTTGACGATAAGGCAGATGAGGTCATACGACGTTGCTTGCTGTTCACTCATGGGAGTCTCCGGCATGGAAGCCGCGGCGGGGGTGAGGGGACGGGCGTCGACGGCGAAGCCGCGCTGTGGACGCAGCACGGCTTCAAGATCGAGGCTGAACGATATTCCGACGGCCGTACGGGATTCGGAACGGGTGGCGCGCCAGACTCTGGCGACCTCCCGGATTTGTTCTGCCGAACCAAGAATGATGAGTATATCCTTTTCCTGATCGCCAAGGCAAAGCAGACCCAGCAGGCCGCCGGCGGCCGTGCCCCGTCCGGGCAGCAGCGTGCCGCCGCGTGCCCCGGCCTCTCTGGCCCGGCGCATCAGACGCTCTCCCTGTCCATGTCCGGAGATGGCGCATATCAGCTTGTCGGAAGAAGAAGTGCCGGTGAGGCTCATGCGTTGTCCTCCAAAGATGCGGTCTGTGTTTCAGACTGGCTGTTTCCGGAGGGAGACTCCGGCATTGCGCCTGGGGGAGCATTTTCTGGGGATAATGTCTTCCTGTTTCCGGCGCGGGTGACCAGAATGCCGAGAGCCTGGATGGCAATAATCGGCGTCATGGCAATGAGCGCGATGACGCCGAAGGCGTCGGTAATGGGGTTGCCGCCCAGCGCGCCGGACGCGCCCAGCGCAAACGCCAGCACAAAGGTGGACGCCATGGGGCCGGAAGCCACTCCGCCCGAGTCGAAGGCTATGGCGGTAAAGAGCGGCGGGCAGAAGCGCATGAGCCCGAAGCACAGCAGATAGCCGGGGATAAGGAAATACCACAGGGAGACGCCGTTCACGATACGGAACATGGCCATGCCCACGGCGCAGGCCACACCGACGGACAGAGCCGCCATCATCAGACTGCGCCGGATACTGCCGCCGGAAATTTCCTCCACCTGCACGGTCAATACCCATACGGCGGGTTCGGCGCATACCACCAGAGCACCGAATACAACGCCGGCCGCGACAAACAGAACGGAATGCTGGCCGCTCGCAATCAGTGCGCCCAGTTCACGCCCTGCGGGCATGAACCCGCCCTTGACGCCAAGAAAGAACAGCGCCAGTCCGATAAAGGTGTACACAAGCCCCATGATCAGGCGCATCAACTGATGAGACGGCATGCGCACCAGCGTGATCTGAAATACGGCGAAAAGCAGGAACAGAGGGCCGAGAGCGACAAGCACTTCATGCAGCACTTCCGGCACAAGCCCGAGAAAGATTGCCGCGACTGAGGCGGCAGCATGTCCCGTTCCGGCATGTTCCGCCGGGAGCGCGCTTCCGCCGTGAGACAGCATTCCCATGAAGAGTACGGCCATAATCGGTCCGATGGATGCCAGACCGATGAAACCGAAGCTGTCGTTTTCCGCGTTGCCGCCGCGTACGGCAGCGACCCCCATGCCCAGCGCGAGAATGAAGGGAACCGTCATGGGGCCGGTGGTCGCGCCTCCGGCGTCAAAACCCACGCCAAGAAATTCCGGGCTGGAAAAGGCGGCACAGAGAAAAAGCAGCGCATAGAAAAGAGCCAGCAGCCTGCGCAGGGAAACCTGAAAGGTCACGCGCAGCAGCGCCACGCTGACAAAGAAGCCTACGCCGGCCGCAATCATGAGCACCAGCATCCGGCCTGAAATGGAAGGGGCCACTTCCGTGACCTGCACCGCCAGCACCTGCACATCCGGCTCGGCTACGGTGATGATGAAGCCGATGACAAAACCTGCACCCAGCAGCAGCGGAAGGCTGCGCTTGTGCACGAGGGCAGACCCGGCTCTCTGTCCCATGGGCAGAACGCCGATATCGGCTCCCACAAGAAAGAAGGATAAACCCGCGATGATCAGGATGCCGCCCAGCAGGAAGGGGACAAACAGAACTCCCAGCGGGGCGAGAGCGAAGTGGAGAAGGCTGACCAGAGCCATGATCGGTAAAACGGAGATGCTTGACTCCTTGAGCTTTTCCAGAAAAATCATGTAGTCTCCGTATCCGGATCGGTGTATATTTATACTAAGGTTCTTTATTTTTTCATAAATATGAACTCAAGGCAAGTGTCTGCATGGAAGGGGGCGCGGAGCGCGCGCAGCGTTTTCCGCGCAAGACACAGGCGGGAGCGGGTATCGGCAAGGCAGATCGAGCGCTGTCGGGAGGTCGCGGAAGCAATGCTTCGCGGCGCGGAGCCTTTGTGCTGCGCAGCCGCACGACGGCTCTGGGGGCCGCCCGTGGCTGCGCGCTGTCGCTGGACTGTGCGGAACACGGGCTTTGCGGCGGCAGATGCTGCCCCTGTGCCGGAACAGAAACTCCGTCCCGCGCATAGCCCCGATACAGTTTCCGAAACTCGACGGAGCAGGAGAGGCACGAACCGGACGACATGGTCAGTCCGTGCCCTGTGAACGCAGATGAAGAAGATGGGGCTATATGGCAATATCCATGCGCAGTCCCTTGCCAAGTGCATTCATGGAATGTGTCCGAAGACGGCTTGCCATCTCGGCCTGTTTGTCCATCGTTCCATTGATGACCAGAGCCATCAGGGCTCCCGGCTGTTTGCCGTCAAGCAATTCCCCGGTCGAGAGAAAGGTTCCGTTTTCCGTGAGCCGAGGACCGGCTGCAAGAGCTTCCATACAAAATTCCTCCTGTTGCTGTAATTGATGTCACGTCCATATCATGAAAGAGCTATGGCATGTCCAGGAGGAGATATTTTATTTTGTTTTGTGCTTATACTGGCCGCCCGCTATGTAGAAGCTGTTCTGTACGGCGAAAAGCGCCTGCGGATCCCGGGAGGCCACAAGGTCTTCAAGGTAGCGCAGGGCAAAGTTGCTGGCGATGGTGATGCCTCATGGGTGTATGCCCCGAAAGCCGGTACGATTGTGGCCCTGCCTCCGTTGGAAATGATGGCCTGGCAGATTTCCTGCCCTTTCCCGGTGATGATGAATACGGTCTTGTGCCTGTTGGACAGTCGCTGGACAAAATCCGTGGTGTTGGCGGAGATGAAAACCAGAATGCCGGATACGATGACCATATCCAGGGGAATGGTGGTGACGCTGGTGAGAAAAAGCAGAATGTTGAAGGCAAAGGAACATTGCCCGATGGGCAGGTTCCAGCGTTTGTTCAGATAGACGCTGACCATGTCCAGTCCGCCGCTGGAGCCCTGGGAACGGAGCATGATGCCGATTCCCGTTCCCACCAGGATGCCTGCCAGAATGGCGGCGTAGAAATCGTTTTCCACCGGGACGCGCAGCTTGTCCAGCAACGCGCCCCAGGCCGAGGTGGCGACAGTGCCGTAAAGACTGTACCAGACGAAACGCCGGCTGACCTTGAACCAGCCGAAAAGCAGCAGAGGCAGATTGAGAATGATGTTCCAGGCCGGGGCGCTCAGAATGCCTGTGCCGTACCATGCCAGCAGACTCATTCCGAGTACGCCTCCGGTGAGAAAACCATGGTGCGCCGCTACAGCCTGTGAACCGAATGCCATGAACCCCGCTCCTATCGTGAGCAGCCAGATGTTCCACAGCGGATGCAGGGACAGCTTGCGGGAGGAAGGCAGATTTCCGGTGTACAGTTTGGGCATGGCGACACTCGAAAATGATTTTTGGGAGGAAAACGGGGGCGGGTCTGTTCTGGCGGCTGCGGAGCGGAACACTGCGTCTCTGCGGGGCAGGAGCTACGCGATGATGCTCCATAGCATACGGGCTGCCGTGATATACAGGAAGACGGCAAAAACCTTGCGCAGCGTGCCCACGGGCAGGGCATGGGCCAGCCTTGCGCCCAGGGGAGCAAAAAAGATGCTGGTGCAGGCGATGCCCAGCGTGGCCGTCACGCTGATATAGCCGAGAGACCATGCCGGAAGGCCGGGCTGATCCCAGCCTGTCCAGATATAGCCGATGCTTCCCGCGATGGCGATGGGCCAGGACAGGGCGGAAGACGTTCCCACCGCTTTGTGGATTTCCACGCCGCACCAGCGCAGAAAGGGCACGGACAGGCTTCCTCCGCCGAGTCCCACCAGGCTGGAAACTCCGCCGATGACAAAACCCGCAAGGCTCAGCCCTCCCGTGCCCGGCGCGTTTTGCCGCGCTCTGGGATAAAAGTCCATAAGCATTTGCGTGGCGACGACAAGCAGAAAACACACGAAGAAAATCTTGAGCCCCGCGCCGGACATTCCCGCCGCGAGAAACGAACCGGACAGGGTTCCCAGCGCAATGGCCGGCGCCATTCCCCTGACGTAGTTCCATAACACCGATTTGCGCCGTGCGTGCGCCCGTGAACTGGAGACGGCCGTGAACAGAATGCTGGAAAGCGAAGTGCCCAGCGCGACATGCATGGCCAGCTCCGGCGACATGTCGCCCTGTATGGAAAAGATGAGTGTCAGAAGCGGAACAACAACCAGGCCGCCGCCTATGCCGAGCAGACCGGCAAAGAATCCGGCCGCCGCGCCGGTACAGATATACAGAAAATAGATTTGCAGCATGAAGACCTGCGCTTTTCAAGGCATTTGCGCTTACGGTGTCTTTCCGGCAGGCGCAGCATGCGTCTCGCGGGATTCACTTCACCATTGAAAACTGGCTTGCGGGAAAATCACGGCTTTTGTCCGGAATGAAGGCGCAGCGCGGAGAGTTGTTCACACGGGAAAGGTTTTGCGAGGCCGGGGGGATATCCGTCCGTGCCCGCGCGGGAGAAGGGGGGACCCGCGCGGGAGAAGCCCTATGCCAGAATGTGCGGGCCGACGGAAGATATGTCGGCACAGCCGGTGAGAGTCATGGCTGCGGTAAGGCCCGCGCGCAGATCCTCGATATAGGCGGCGACGCCGTCACGGCCCCCGCCGACAGCGGCAGTGCTGAAGGGGCGGCCGACAAGTACCGCCTGCGCGCCCAGGGCAAGCATTTTAAGTATGTCCACTCCGTCACGGATACCGCCGTCTGCAAGCACATCCACACGACCGCGCACGGCTTTGACGATTTCCGGCAGTACTTCCGCCGTGCCCGGAGTGTGATCAAGTACACGGCCGCCGTGATTGGACACGACAATGGCATCGACTCCCGCGTCGGCGGCAATGCGGGCCTCGTCTTCCGTCATGACGCCCTTGATCATGAACTTGCAGCCCGCGCCGTGCACGCGGGCCGCCATGTCCGCGAGATCTTCCGGTGACTTCGGGGACACGGGGCGTCCCTGCTTGCGCAGGGTGATCAGACCCGCCGCGTCCACATCCACGCCGATGACAGGGCAGCCCGTGGCGGCGGCCTTGTCCAGCTTGCGGTTCAGTTCTTCGCCGTCCCATGGCTTGATAAAGGGGATTCCATGTCCTCCGGCCTTGCGGATGGACTCGAAGGCGCATTCGTGGATGACATCGCCTACGCCGTCACCTCCACAGCCGATGATTCCGGCATCCCGGCAGCCAAGCATGATGGCATCGGCGTAATCGGCTTCCGTTACCGGCCCCCCTCCCATGTTGAAGGATACGCCGCCGATGGGCGCGGCCAGCACGGGAAGGGCCAGATCAAGCCCCAGCACGGAACATGCCAGGTTCGGCTGCACTGCTCTGTGCAGACAGCGCATGGCCAGACGCACCTTTTTCAGCGCTTCCACATTGGCGCGGAAGGCCGACCCCGTGCCCAGGCCGCCCATGCCCGGAACTTCCCCGGCGCAGGCGCGTCCGTCGCATACCGGGCAAACCCGGCAGTAACCTTTCATCCGTTCTCTGGCCTGTTGCCTGACAGCGGCATCCATAGCTGCTCTCCTTGCAAAAATGTGAACGGGCCGCCGTTTCGGGGCGGTCCGGAAAGTCAGTTCGCGTACTTCTCCTGCAGTTCCGCCCCGGCTCGCTCCACGGAAACCTTGAAGGCCTCACGTTCCGCACGCAATGCTCCGGCCAGGCTTTCGTCATGCAGGGCAAGAATCTGTGCCGCCAGCCACGCCGCGTTGCGTGCTCCGGCCTTGTCCAGTGCCACCGTGGCCACGGGAAAGCCCGGAGGCATCTGTACGGTGGAAAGCAGCGCGTCCATGCCGCCCAGAGCCGAACCGGCCACGGGAATGCCGATGACAGGTCTTGTGGTGCGGGCAGCCACTGCCCCGGCCAGATGTGCGGCCATGCCCGCCGCGCAGATGAACACCTGGCATCCGTCCTCTTCGAGTTCCCTCACCAGCGCCTCTGTGCGTTCCGGCGTGCGGTGCGCGGAAGATACCGTGAAACGGAAGCTGATGCCCAGCTTCTTCAGAACCTCCGCACACGGACTGATCACAGGCTCATCCGAGGCGGAACCAATGAAAATGGCAACTTGCGTCATAATTTTTCCTCATGTTCTGCCCCGCAGATTTTGCGCCCGAAGCCGGAGCTTGACGTTGCGGGGGAACTGCGGCGATGCCGGCTAGGAGCGTTGCGGCGGCGTCACGCGCCGCTCCGCTCCGGGAACAGTTTCGCTTTGAAGATGCTCCAGCCCCTTGCTGCCGATGTCGCGGCGGCAGAAGGAATCGGGCATGGAGATACGTTCCATGGCTTCATAGGCCCGCGTCCGGGCGGCAGAGAGAGTTTCGCCCATGGCGGTTACGCACAGCACACGTCCGCCATTGGCGAGGATTCTGCCGTTATCGTATCGTGTCCCGGCCTGGAATACGCGAACTGCATCAAGGGCTTCCGCTTCACTGATGCCGGAGACTTCCATGCCTTTCGGATAGGAACCGGGGTAGCCGTCGGCGGCGAGAACCACGCCGAGAGCGGCCTCATGCCTGATCCTGAGCTTATGGTCTGCAAGCGAGCCTTCAACGCAGGAGCGCAGGAGGCCGAGCAGATCTTCATCAAGGCGCATGAGCAGGGGCTGACATTCCGGATCGCCGAAACGCACATTGTATTCCAGTACCCTGGGACCGTCGTCGGTCATCATCAGCCCTGCATAAAGGATGCCCCTGAAGGGGGTGCCGCGCCGGGCCATTTCCCGCAGAACAGGGCGCACCGTCAGATCTGCCATGCGCTCAAGTTCGTCGTCAGGCAGTACGGGGGCGGGGCTGTAGGCGCCCATGCCTCCGGTATTGGGCCCCCTGTCTCCATCATATGCGGCCTTGTGATCCTGGGCGGACGGCAGAGGCAACGCCCTTTCTCCGTCACAGAAGCAGAGCAGGGATACTTCCTCCCCGCGCAGAAATTCTTCCATGACCACAGTTTGTCCGGCCGCACCGAAGCGGCCGGAAAACATGTCATCCAGCGCCGCGTCGATGTCATGCTCAGTCATGGCGATAACCACGCCCTTGCCTGCGGCGAGTCCGTCCGCCTTAATCACCAGGGGCGCGCCGTGCTTCGCGGCAAAGGCTCCGGCGGACTTCCTGTCGGAAAAAACGCCGCAGGCGGCGGTGGGAACTCCGGCGGCCTGCATGATTTCCTTGGCGAACGCCTTGCTGCCTTCAAGCCGTGCGCATGCGGCGACCGGCCCGAAACAGGGAATGCCTGCTTCGGTCATGGCGTCGACTACCCCGAGCGTAAGGGGCAGTTCGGGGCCGGGCACCACAAAATCCACATGATGTTCGCGGGCGAAGGCGACCAGGGCGGGCACATCTCCCTCGGAAATCGGCAGGTTCCGCGCCAGTGACGCCGTGCCGCCGTTGCCGGGCGCGACGAAGATTTCATCCGCCTCCGGGCTTTGTTTCAGCTTCCAGGCAAGGGCGTGTTCGCGCCCTCCCGAACCGATGATAAGTATGCGCATGGGAACTCCCGGCGCGGATGCGCCGTGTTGTCGTGACGGACCCGGCGAGGTCGGAGCGATGAAGACCCCGGCGAGTCTTTTCCTTTGGTGGGAGCCGTGTTAGAACAGCTTCCACGCAAAGTGGTTCCGGTGGAAAATAGCCGCATCCCGCGAAAATGACAACCGCCGGACAAGTCGTGTGGAGTTTTCCATGTCTACGCCGTACCATGTTCCCGCCCTGTCGGTCGCTCCGGGCAAACGATTCATTCCCTGCTATTCCCCTGGTGAACTGGAGGAGCGGCAGCTTGCGGGGGTGCGCTGGACGCTGGCTCATGCCCTGACGGGCAGCCCCCAGTATCGCGCCAAACTCGGGGATGCGCATCCCGGGGATATCCGTACGCTCGATGATGTGAGAAAGCTCCCCTTTACCACGACCGAGGATCTGCGCGCCGGCTATCCTCTGCCCCTGCTTTCCGTGCCGGATACCGAGGTGCTCCGCGTCCACGCCTCTTCCGGCACCACCGGCAAGCGCAAGGTATTGGCCTATACCCGTAACGACATAGACACATTCGCGTTTCAGATGGCCCGCTGCTATGAGCTGGCCGGGCTTACCCCGGCAGATCGCATGCAGGTGGCCGTGGGGTACGGTTTATGGACAGCCGGGGCCGGTTTCCAGCTCGGCTGCGAGAAATTCGGCGCGCTGACCATTCCTGTCGGTCCGGGCAATCTGGATATCCATCTTCAGCTTCTTCAGGATTTCGGCACCACCTGCATCGGATGTACGGCGTCCATGGCCCTGCTCATGGGGGAAGAGGTGGAGCGGCACGGGCTGCTGAAGAATCTGAAGCTGAAGCGGGCCATTTTCGGGGCGGAAGCCAGCAGCGCCAAGATGCGCGCCGCAATCACCGAAAAACTGGGGCTGGAACACTGTTTTGACATCGGCGGCATGACCGAGATGTACGGCCCCGGCACGGCCATTGACTGCGAGGCTCATGAGGGGCTGCACTACTGGGCCGATCTGTTCTATATGGAAATTATCGATCCCGAGACGCTGGAACCCGTCCGCCCCGGCGAAATCGGGGAGATGGTCGTCACCAGCCTGCGCAAGGAGGCTGCTCCGCTTATCCGCTACCGGACACGCGACCTTTCCCGCTTCATTCCCGGCGAATGCCCCTGCGGCTGTACCATGCCGCGCCATGACCGTCTGCTGGGCCGTTCCGATGACATGATTATCTTCCGGGGCGTCAATATCTATCCCGGTCAGATTTGCGATGTGATCCAGCATTATCCCGAGCTGGGGGGAGAATATCATATTGAGCTGACCCGCGAGGGCGCCAGAGATTTCATGCTGCTCAAGCTGGAACGCGGGGCCAATGTTTCCGCCGATGGAGACGATGCTCTGGCCGGACGTTTTGCGGAGGAACTGCACAAGGCTCTTCTGGCCCGCGCCGCTGTGGAAATCGTCGATCCCGGCAAGCTGCCGCGTTCCTTCGGCAAATCCAAGCGTGTGACGGACTTGAGGCTGGATTAGAGCATTTCGCTCATGAAATGCTCTGCTTCAGTCGGGCAGGGCGAGACTGAAGCCGCAACGCCGGACAGCCGCAATTCACTTGCGGCGTAAAGCTCCGGCTTCAGGCGTGAAGCCTGCGTGCCGGAACATGGGGGCTGGCCGGCAGATGTTTTCGAGAGCAAAACGCTCCAGGAACGATTCACACTACACGGCATTTTTCGCTTTTAAACCCGCCGGAGTAATTTCCTATGAACGCTTCATATTCGTTGCCGCTCTGGCCGGGCAGACAGCGTGTCCCCTGAACGGAGCGTTTGAGCAGAGTCCTGGAACTGCTCCAAACCGGCAGGCACCTCTCCCGAAAATCAGGAAGAGGCGCCTGCCGGTTTGTTTTTTTGGGGGGCTACAGAGAGTTGTACACGCCGCCCGCAAGGGCGCCGAGGCCGCCGCCGACCAGTGCGCCGACGCCGGCGCTGCCCCCTGCGAGGGCCGAAATGCCCGCACCGGCCAGCGCGCCGCCGGTTCCTCCGATCAAGGTATTCTTCTGGGTACTTGAAAGCTGGCAGCCGGAGGCGAGGGCGAGCATGAGAGCCAGAGGCAGAACGACGATACTTTTGCGAAGATATGCGGTCATGGCGATATCCTTGTTATTGTTGCAAGAACATGTTTCGCTTTGAGAATGCCCCCGGACCCGGGCGGAGCAGGACTTCGCCGCGAAACTGGAACAGCCGGCTCACTTGCGGCGCAGGTTCCGGCTTCAGGGGCGAAACCTGCGCGCCGGAATACAGGTCCGGCCGGCAGATATTTTCAAACTCGGTACACCACACAAAGATGGGGAAGTGTCCGTTACTTGCCTGCAGGCAGTGCGGGAACAATCAGTTCCTTCCAGACAACGTCAAGGACGTGCCGATCACGCTGACCGGGATGTCCGCTATAGAAGGTATCGATACGGTCGACAATGGCCTGTCGGGGAATGTCTTCAAAAACGACGACCCAGCCCCGTTCAAAGGGGGAAAGCCCGAGATTGTCCAGAGAGGGCTGCTTGCCGTTTCGTTTCGCCTGTTCCATGCCCAGAGCGTATTCCACGGCGATGCCGTTTTCCAGTCCGAACAGAAAGCTCAGTTTGTTGTCGTTGCTGGTATCTTCCCATACGTAGCCGTCCAGCTTGGCAATCTGCGCAGCCTTGTCCGGAGCGGCCGCATGGGACAGGACAGGGAGTACAGTGGAAGCGCACATGGCCAGAGCGGCAAAGGGCAGTAACAGTTTTTTCATGACATTCTCCTTGATGCCTGTTCAGGCGCAACATGTTCATACCTTGAAACAAGGGAGAAAGGATTCTCCCTTCATGAACAGGTTTTGAGCCCTATTCCTCCGCATGTCAATGAGTTGTTTCCGTGTTACATATCCTCATCTTCTTCCGGAGTGTCCGGAGCGGCGTCGGCAGAGTCCCCTCCCATGTCGATGACGCGCACCCCTTCCCGGATATTCCGGAGAGCCTGGCGGCGGAAACGGCGCAGCCAGTTGCCGTCCGGGCATTCCGGTGCAAGCAGGGTTTCGGCGAGCCACTCCGCGCTGTGCAGGACGGGCCGCTTGTTCAGGCCGTCTTCTGTTTCCATGGTCATCAGGGTTCGGGCAATGCCGAGACGGCAGGAGGGGCAGCCGACCAGTATGGGGGTATCCGGAGTAAGCGCGGGAAGCACCGCGGCCAGACGGCCGCGCTTGCGCTCGCGCAGCGCGTTATAAATTCCGGGCGAGGTATAGGCTCCCGTCCCGGATTCTCCACAGCATCCGGGAGTGAGCGTTATGCTTGCACCGCTCAGGCGTTCCAGCGCCCGCGCGGCCTTGCCGCCGCCTTTCACGGCCTTTACTCCGGACCATTCCGGGTGACAGGAAGCATGATAGAGCAGTTTTTGTCCGTTGGGGACGGCGCAGTGGGGGAGTCTGTCCGCCAGAAGCTGGACAAGATCACTCTGGGGCAGCGGGGAGCCGTCCGGAAGAGCCAGACCATGACGGCTCAGGCTGTCCCGGCAGGAGCCGCAGGCTGTCAGGGACATGGCGACACGGAACCCCGCTTCGGCCGCCTCACGGATGCAAGCGGAGAGTGCTTCGCGGTTGCGCTCCAGGTTTTCCCTGTAGTTGCCCTCTGCACCGGAACTGAGCAGCGGATAGCCGCAGCACAGGTGTTTGCGGGGCATGACGACCGGAACCCCCGCGCGCATCAGCAGAGCAAGTGCGGAAAGCGCGATGCGCCGGTAGAAAAGGCTGCCGCCGCAGCCGGGGAAATAAAGCACGGCATCCACGCCGTTGGCGGCGCGGTCGGCTTCCCGCGCCGCGGGCAGAAAGAGTCCGCCCCGGTCAAGGCGCAGGGCTTCATAAAGATTGGCCATGCCCAGTTCCGGCCCCTTGTTGTTGAACAAGGGGCTTTCCAGGCGCTCGCGCCACATGCGCGGCACAAAACCTATGACCCGGTTCTGCACTTTCTGCCCCAGCGCGGCGGCTTTGGCGGCCCTGGGCACGCGCCGGGCAGGGTCGTGCGCCAGCCAGTTGAGGACACGGGCCTTGATCGGATGCCCGCCCATGCCTTCTTCCTTGAGAAATGCCAGCATGGCAAGCGCCACAGAGGCGGATTCAATCTTGACCGGGCATACCGAGGTGCAGCGGCCGCAGCCGGTGCAGTGCTCCACCATATGCCGCAGTTCCTCAAGGAGGGCCGGAGCCGGCTTGCCGCTGGTGGCCTGGGCATAGTAGACGGCTTCGGTAATTGCGCCGAGCACCATGTTCTTGTTGCGCGGATGGTACTGGTAGGAGCGTTCAGGGTAGACCATGGGACAGACCTGCTTGCACTTGCCGCAGCGGGTGCAGGTCTGCACGGTTGTCAGCAGCTTGATGAAGCGTTCCTTGTCCTGCAGGCCGCTTTGCCGGATATCCTCAATCAGCCGGTTGAATGAGAACGTGAACGGTCGCACGGGCAGTTCGCGCTGCACCAGTTTGCCCGGATTGAGAATATCGCGCGGATCCACCCTTTTCTTGAATTCGCGCAGGGCGTCCATTTTCTCCCTGCCGAGGAAGGATATCTTGGTGATGCCGATGCCGTGTTCTCCGGATACCGCGCCGCCCATTTCCTGTGCGCGGGCCATGACCTGCATGGCGGCCTCTTCTGCCTGCTCCATCATGTGCGGGTCATTGGAGTTCACCGGAATATTCACATGGCAGTTGCCGTCGCCCGCGTGCATGTGGCTGGCGATGACGATGCTGCTGGCCCGCATGTATTCGGCGATTTTTTCGATTTTTTTCGCCAGACGGGGGTAACGTTCTTCCAGGGTTTTCAGAAATGTCTCGGCCCGGTGCAGCACGTCTTCGTCTGTAAGTTCTTCCGCGGAGTCAGAAATCCCGGGGCGCGCGGCGTGACTTCCGTTTTCCGGCACGGGAGCGGTTCGCGGCGTTTTGGGTTCCTCGCCCAGGGCAAGGCGCGAGGCAAAGGTGAATTCCCGGTTGACTTCGCGATCCTCCAGCGGGAAACCGGGCAGACGGCCGACCTCCTGCAGGGCGTACCGATAGGCCGCCGCGCTCATTTCCAGATTGAGCGCTTCAAGAAAATGGGCGAAATCCGGAATCGCCCGCATGGGGATGACCACGTCCTCATTGATTTTAAATCCGGAAGTGCGTCTGGCGATGGCGGAAAGCTTGTGGCGATCTTCCCAGAACAGTTCTCCTTCCTTTTCGTCCTTCGCCACGGTTACGGCCACATATTCATTGTCGCCCACCAGGGCTACAATTTCGTTGACGCATTGATCGAGCAGATATTCATCATTTCCGTCCACCTGCACGATGATTACCGAAATGGGGTCGCCCGCGTGCCGTATGGACTTGCGCTGGTAGCCGATGGCCTGGACATATTTGACGTTAAATTCTTCCAGCGCGGAGAGACGGGCATAATCTCCCTCATTGCGGATGCGATCCCGCAGAGCGACAATTTCCTGAATGATTTCCGCAGCGGGACGCATGGACTTGCCGAATACCTCCAGCACCATGACGCGGGAAAAGACAGGCTTTTCATGCAGGGTGAAGGTTGCCTCGGTGATGATGCCGTCCACGCCTTCCTTCTGCATGCCGGGCAGACCGCCCAGTGCCTTGTTGGTCACGTCCTTGCCCAGGCCGGGCAGACGTATTTCATCGCCTTTCAGCTCCACCACGCTGCGCATGCCGCCGGACGGATCCCGCACTTCAAATACCGCTGTTTCTTCGGGCAGAATCTTGTGACGGGGATGATCAATCCGCTGCACGTCAATAATTTCTCCCGTGGGGGTGACCATGCGCCAGGACAGCAGGTTATCCAGCGTAGTGCCGTATTCAAAGGCGAAGGGGCCGCCGGAGTTTTCCGCCACGTTGCCGCCTATGGTGGAAGCCGTCTTGGAAGCGGGATCGACCGTGAAAAGAAGGCCTTCCCTCGCGCTCCGGTCAATGGCGTCCTGGGTGATGACGCCCGCCTGGCAGGTCAGGGCAAGATGTTCCCGGTCCACGCTCATGGAAGTAAGCCGCGTCATGTTGACGACCACGCTGCGCTTGAGCATGGGGACGGCTCCTCCGGTCATGCCGGAACCTCCGCCGCGCGGGATGACGGCGAACTTCATGTCATTGGCCAGACGCACCAGAGCGCTGACCTGTTCCGTAGTCGCTGGCTCAACAACCAGCAGAGGGAGTTCCATGCGCAGGTCGGTGGCGTCAGTGGCGCATTCCACCAGGGAGCCGGGGCGGGTGAGCACACAGTCCTCGGGCATGACAGCCTTCAGACGCTCCACAAGTTCCTGACGGAAACGGCGTTCAGCCTCGTAGGCGCTCCAGAAAATGGTGATGCCTTCGCTGATGGTCGTCACATATTGCTGGGCCAGAGCTTGGGATTCGCGGGTGAAGCGTTCATTTACGCTGGCCCGCACGGATTCGGGCTGGATAAAGGGATTATAGGCGATGAGGAAAAGCTCTTCCGCAATGGAGATTGCCAGTTCCCGCACGGATTCGGGCCAGTTCTCGAACGCTTCGAGATTTATGCGGAGGATGCGGTTGACAACGAAATCCTGCGATATGGAAATGTGGGGGCCTTTGTGCGCCATGAAACTCTCCTTGTACCCCATCGGGAGACTGAACCCGGAAAGGGGGAAGCCCTTCTTATAGCGCGTCAAAACCTCCGCACGCAAGAAGAACGGAAAACTTGACCAAAGTGAATTCTGTGGATAATAAAAATAAGATCAGGTGTTATGTTTCTGCTCTGCCGCAGAGTGGTATTGAGACTTTTTGACCGTCGGAAGCGCGGGCGGCAGCAGATATGAAGTGACGACGTTCTGCCGCATGGGCATGCGGCAGAAACCTTGATGCAGTCCACGGCTCCGGTTTCAGACGTGAAGCCTGCGGGCTGGAGCGACATGCTCCGGCTGAATGCGGTGGAAGCGTCAGGCAATGCGGAAGGAGGGGACTTCCGGCGAAAGGTAGTGGATTTCCACCTCAGCGCCGCCCCATTCACGCAGTTGAGCGGCGAGTTCTTCCGCCGCGGCGGGAAGTTCCTTTTCCGCATTTTTCGTCAGCATGTCCAGATTGATGGCCGCACGGGAGGTGGAGGACCGGAGCTTGCTGCGATCGCCGTTTTTCCAGCACCAGGCGCGGCAGAATACATCCCGGCTTCCGGAATCCATATAGATGATTTCACCCGCGGGAGGGTGTTCCAGCACATCGGGCTGGGCCAGAGGCACATAGCATTCTTCCCCGGTTGCAAAGGTGAGAACAAGGTCTCCGGCAACGACGTCGAGATCGTCGCCTCCGCAGGGGATAAGACGGCGCAGGCTCACGCAGTTAAACAGCGCTACCAGCGTATTGACGTACGGCAGTTTGGTCCCCTTGCGCACGCGCCTGATCAGGTTGATGACCGAGGGCGGATAACGCTTGGGATTGAGATGCATGGAGGAAAATGCCTCCGCCCAGGGGCGCAGGAGGGGGTGTTCATACGGTGCGGCCAGAACTTCGTCACGGCGGACGGCCTCTTCGCATTCACGCAGAAAGGCAAGAACATTAGGATGCTCACGGCTGTTATCCATGCCGCGTGCTATCAGAACGGCACGGCGGAACGCAGGGTAGATGCGGAAGACTTCCGGATTGATGATATAGCGCATGATATTCCCCATGAATGACATTTTCCCCTGTTGCCCTGTTTCGCGCCGATGTCGGGAAAACATCGGCTCCTGCGTTTTTTCCTGTCATGACCTGTTCAGGGGAAGTGGAAAATCCCGGTTTTCGGCTCGTACTCCGAATTGCGGAATACGAGCCGTCGCGAACGGGCCGAAACCGCCTTTTCGGCGAACCGGGCCGGCATTGAATACGAAAGTATTCAACTATTTATGATATGGTACGAAAGTATGTTGCTGCTGCTGAATGCATCTGTCAGCCGGAATCCTGGGTTCTGACCCGCAGCGTTTCGGCTCACCGGAGTCGAGCGGAGTCGGGGCAAAATGCTCCGAACTCACCGGGATGATGCGTAAAAAGCGGTTCAGCGTCCACTTTTCAAGCGACTGGAGATGTTGTTCTGCACCCATTTGGCGTCCAGCCATTCCAGAGGCTGAACAGGGACTCCGGAAACCAGCACGCCGAAATGGACATGGTCGCCCGCCGCAAGGCCGGTGATGCCGGTAGTCCCCACGGTCTGCCCCGCCTTTACCTCGTCCCCCGGCTTGACCCGGAATTCACTGAGATGGGAGTACAGAGTCATGAGTCCCAGCCCGTGATCGATCACTGCAATATTGCCGTAAATGCCGAGTTCCTCCGTAAAAATCACCCGTCCGGCATTGGCGGCGGGCACTTCGGCGCGGGCCACGGAAGCGAGATCCAGACCGGTATGAACCTGATGATCTATTTTCTTGCCTCCGGAGGTATAGGTGCGGGCGTCCCCGAAGTTGGCCTTGACGGCTGAACGGGGCAGATGCTGGAATTTGCCCTTCCACAGAAAAGACGGGTTGCTGGTCTGGCCCAGCTCAAGCAGCTTCGCGTCATTGCGCAGGCGTTCCCCATTGTTGACGCAGATATACTGCTCCAACGTGGGAGCATCCGGCTTTTCAGGGCAGAGCCGGGCGAGTTCGGCGGATTTCATGCTCAGGAACTTTTCGCTGATGGGAAGTGTATCCGAAGAGAAGTCACGTCCGATGGCATTAATCAGAAGACGGCTGGACGTAATATTGCCCGCGTCGTCTTTTGCCATGATTTCCGGCAAGTAGGTGGCCGTGGTTTTCTGGTAGGGGAAGGCGAACAGGCATGCCCAGGAGCCGTCGGCCTGTTTGTAGGCCGGGAAGAAAAGATCCTCGGAGCGGACGCCGGTTTCCCGCACATCCTTGTTTACGGTATAGACAATAAGGGCGCTGCCTCCCCGGCGTATGGCGGGCGGAACCGTACGCACGGCGATGCGCGGAGGCTGGGTATCCATCCGCACGGGAAGGGTGAGGGTGGAGGAGTTGCCCGCTCCGAATCCGGCGAATGCAGCGTCGCGGGCCTTGATCTCCAGTTCGAAGGCGCCGTCGGGCAGACGGGTCTCGCTCAGGTCGAAGTTCAGTTTCGCCTCCCTGACATCCTTGGGAAAGTCACGGCGCAGCACGGTCATGGCCCTGCCTCCCCGGCGCACCGTGACCTGAACGGAGCGCAGTCCGGAATCGTCGGAGAGGCTCAGCTCAAGAGGCTGGGCCGGGCCGAGGCGTTCCGGGCTTTCAGGAACGAGTGCAATAACCGGGCCGGCCATGTCATGCAGGAGCGTGTAAGCCCCCGCCCCCGCAAGGGCGAGGCAGAACAGCAGAAAAATGTGTGAAAAACGAAGGGTCGATTTTTTTCTCATGGCGAAAGAGGCGAAATATGGTTCGCCGGGAATGTTTCAGGGTTGCTTCAGCGGGCGTCAGATATTTTTGTCCAGCAGGATCATGGCAAGACGCAGAAAGTCCGCCTCGGTCAGAATCCCTACCAGCTTGCGTCCGTCCAGGACAGGGAGGCAGCCGCACTTGTGCTCGAACAGCAGTCTGGCGGCTTCGCGCAGCGGGGTATCCGGGGTCACGCAGTCCACATCGCACTGCATGACATCCGAAACGCGGATGGCGGTGTCGATTTCCTCCTGAACCTTTTCGTCAATGTCCGCGAGCCTGGAAATGGTGCAGGCCAGAAGATCCCGATTGGTGATAAGGCCCACAAAGTTGCCTTCATCATCGGTTACCGGGGTATTGCGGATCTTCGCGAGCTTCATGAGCGTGCGCGCGTCGTTCAGGGTGTCTGACGGCTGCAGGGTGAAAACGGTATCTATCATGAGTTCGGAAACATGATGCATGGGACACTCCTTGTCCGTGGAGGCCGGAGGCCGGCTCTGTACGCCGCCGAAGCGGCGGAAGGATTTGAAGTCTGGATAATTACCAGCTATAGTGGCCCATCCGGATGTCCCCGTCAAGGGGAACGAGGCGGGTGACGCTCTTCGGCGGGGTCCGGCCGGAATGAGGACGGACGAGACAAAGGATAGAGACAACATGCACTTTGCAGATATGGATTACCGCATACCCCGTCAGCGCATGGTGCGCGAGCAGCTGGTCGCCAGAGGCATCCGGGATGCCCGGGTGCTGGAGGCCATGGGAAGCCTGCCCCGGCATTTTTTTGTGCCGGAGGGGCTTGTTCCCACCGCCTATGACGACAGGCCTCTGCCCATAGGGCACGGGCAGACCATTTCCCAGCCATGGGTCGTCGGGCGCATGTGCCAGATGCTGGAGGCGGAACCCGGCATGAGCGTGCTGGAAGTGGGCACCGGATCGGGGTATCAGGCCGCCGTGCTGTACCGTATGGGGCTCACCGTATTCAGCGTGGAGCGTCTGCGCCCGCTGTACATGGAGGCGCGGGAGCGCCTGACGTCGCTTGGCATGCATAACATACGCACGCTGCTCTCCGATGGGACGCTGGGCTGGCCGGAGATGGCTCCCTTTGATCGGATCATCGTGGCGGCGGGGGGGCCCGGCATTCCCGAAGCTCTGGCGGAACAGCTGGCTGATCCCGGCGTTATGGTCATCCCGGCGGGCAGACAGCGGGGAGCCCAGAGACTCGTTCGCGTCCGCAAGGAAAACGGACGGGTAAACATGGAGGACTGCGGTTCGGTGGCTTTCGTCGATCTGGTGGGAAATTGCGGCTGGAGCCAGAAATGACCGGCTGCCGTCCCTTCTGTCGGAGAGAAAAATGGATTGACAAAACGGCGTCTCGATGAAAACCCTATGCATGCTTTCTCGGGCTGCGGGGAAAATTGCGCGGCATCCGCCGCAGGGCGGAGCGTGCCTCACGGCTCGACAGATCAGGCCGAAATGTTTTTGCCGGATATTCCGGGAAGATTTTTAAGGAATACGCCATGGCTTCCCTCCTGTCGCTCTGGACGCACATAAAGCGTCTCAACTGGGCTAACCGGATTACCCTGCTCCGCATCGGAGCGGTTCTGCCCATTGTTGTCCTGATGCATTTTCCCCGCCCCCTGCTGTGCTGGATTGCCGCGGTACTGTTCGTGCTTGCTTCGCTCAGCGACTTTCTGGACGGGTATATCGCCCGCCGTGAAGGTATGGTCACCACATTCGGGAAGTTTCTTGATCCTCTGGCTGACAAGCTGCTCATCTGCTCGGTGCTGGTGCAGATGGTGGCGCTGGGCTGGGTGCCCGCATGGGTGACCATTCTCGTCATCGTGCGCGAGCTGGCTGTGACCGGGCTGAGAGCCGTCGCCGCGGATCACGGCGTGGTCATCGCGGCGGACAGGTACGGCAAGTGGAAGACCGTGCTTCAGATTGTGGCGATTGTCCCTTTGCTGATTCACTATTCTTTCTGGGGGCTGCCTGTGCACGGCGTCGGGATTTTTATCCTTTACATCGCGTTGATTCTCACGATAATATCGGGCGTTAATTATTTTTATCGTTTTTACTGCGACTGGAGCCTGTCCCGGAGCGATGCGGCCGATGCGCCGTCCTCCCCGGAACATTCCCGTCAGAAAGCGTCCTGACGAAAAGGGGCTTGTATCGCAGGGGATTCAGACATGAGTGGTCGAGACGGCGGTTCTTCGCTCTCCTTTTTCTGGCGCTTTGCCATTCTCGCCCTGGCGCTCTTCATGAACGCCACCCTGGCGGTTCGTCTGATGTGGGGCGATCAGAGCGTGGGAGAATGGCGGAACCTCAAGGGCCTGCAGAATGCCCTTTTCGCGGAGCTGTCCGGCCTGGACAAGCGCAGGGCGGAACTCAGTCTGGAAATACGTCTTTTACAGACCGACCCGGCATATATGGAAAAGATAATCAGACAGCGCCTCAACTATGTGCGCAATGACGAGATCCTTTATCTCTTCGATGACGCCGGGGAGGAAAACTCCCCATGGACAGGAGCCGGAACGGATGAACACCCCGAATGACGCGTTCCCTGACGGACAGGATCGAGATTCCCTCTCGGCGCCTCAGCCCGCGCGGGAGTCAGGAGAAGGAAGCACCTCCCTCGGTGAGGCCGTGAAGAGGGAGAAGATTAACTGGTATCGCGAGGTGCTGGAGCTTGAGCCAGGTTCCAGGGTCTTCCTGCCGTTTGCCCGTCTGCTCGTCGAGCAGGGCTGCTCCGATGAGGCGGCTGCTGTATTGAGGCGCGGGCTGGAAGCTCATCCCGAGTTCATTGAGGCGCGTCTCTTGCTGATAGATGTGCTGCATAAGGGCGGACATCCTGCCGAGTGCGGCGCCGAGGTGGCGCGCCTTGCCGTTCTGTTCAGGGAGTATCCCGGATTCTGGGATGCCTGGAGTGAACTTTCCGCCGCGGAGGGAGCCCAGGCGGACCTGTCGGCGTCCCTTGGGTTGCTCGGGGCCTTGCTGCGCAATTCCAGCGTGACGCTGGCAGAGGTGCTTTCCGCCGGACTGCGCGCCATGCAGCGTTCTGCATCCGGCGGAAAGCCGGGGGCTCTGCCGCAGAAGGTGGAGCCGGAAGCCGGCGTGCAGGGGGACGCGGAGGAAGCTCTTGAAACTGGCGTGGCTGAGGAATCAGTCGGAACCGTGGCGTCTGGCGATGATGTTCTGCCCCGTGAAGAAAGTTTCCCTGTTCAGGTCCTTTCCGCCGGAGATTCAGTTGAAGTTCCGGCGGCGGTGTCTGCTGCAGCGGGAGACCGAATCGCGCCGGATGAACTTTCCGTCCACGCTTCCGGTGAGGCGTCCGGGGAAGATGTGGAGCTGGCCGCGTTGCGTGAGGCCGCGCGTGAGCTTGACGATTTCAGGAGCGGTTCCGGCAGGGATGGAGCGGAGGAGGAGAAATGCGGCGTTCCGGCGGAAGCCGCATCCGACGCGAAAGAGACGACCGAGGGAAAATGTTCGCTGCGTACCCGTTCCATGGCAGAGATTCTGGCCGAACAGGGAGATCTGCGCGGCGCCATCGACATTTATGAGGAACTGGCGGGAGCGGCGCTGCCGGAAGACCTGCCGGCCATTTATCGGCGGCTGGACAGCCTGCGCGCGGCCCTGGGCGGTGCTTCCGTTTCCCTGAGCACGTCCCATGCGGGGATTTCTCCCGTGGCCGCATCTGCTACCGCGAGTTCTTCCTTCACCTCTGCCGTGGTCCCTGCCCACGCTTCAGGACCGGATGCCATGTCGGGCGGAAGTTCCGTTCAGGTGCGCGCGGTGGATGCCTCTTCATCGCGGGGAATTTTGGATATGCTGGAAAAGCTGGCCGTTCGTCTGGAAAATCGGGCCCGTTAGCGGCCCTCAGCAGGAGTTCTCTGTGCGTGTTTTTTTTCGTCTCGTTTTCAAGTGTGCCGTGCCGGCCTGTATGCTCGTTCTGCTGCCGGGTTGCAGTACTTTGACGGAGACCTCGGCCTGGAAAAAAACCAGCGGATTGTACTATACCTATGTCAACCGACCGGTAAAGCTGGATCTGACATCTGCCGAAGCCCTGCCGGAAGGGGAAAGCAGGCTGGCTTCCCGTCTTATGGCGCTGGACTGGCAGCTTACAGGGCTGGAACGCACTCTGGAAGCTATGGGGGTACCGGATCAGAATGCGGCGGATATGCTCCTGCGCCGCTTTCCCTGGCTTTCCGGAGTGACGATTCTGGACGGAGACGCCAACGTGTTTGCCGCGGTTCCTTCCATTCAGCTGAAGCAGCTTGACTATACGCCGCTGCTGGCTGTTCCTCCGAAGAGTTCGACGCGCGCCCTGCGCGCCTGTGTGCAGGATACGCCGCTGGGGCCTGAAATCATGCTGGCACGCCCGATCATGCGCGAAGCCGAAGCTGTAGGCTTTTTTGTAGCGACATTTGATTTTCGTTCCCTGCTGCCATATGCCGACGCGTCCGGCGATATCGTGGCGCGCGCTCCGGGGGTGACGCTATGGTCGGGGGATCGCATGTATGACGAGACGCCCCTTGCCGGAGAGGATTGGGATGTCCTGCTGGGCGAGCGTTCTTTCGGGCAGGCGGGTGAAGGCGATGACGCAATGGTATGGGTTGTCCGTTACCTTGGCGGCATGCCTCTGGTGATTGCCAGCCCTGCCCGTTGAACGAAAAGGGATGCCCGACAGGGCAGGAAGAAAGCGTGTGAATTTTCGCGGGAACTTACACTGAACATATATTTTGCCAGAGGAATGGTTCATGCCTGAAATCACAGTGACCGAGCATCTGCTTTCCACCCAGAAAACCAACTCCCCCCACGCCACGGGACAGTTCACCGCATTGCTTCATGATCTGATTGTTTCGGCCAAGATAATTTCCCGCAATGTGAAGCAGGCCGGGCTGGTGGATATTCTTGGCGGTACGGGGGAGGTCAATGTGCAGGGCGAACGCGTGCAGAAGCTGGACGAGTTCGCCAACAATGTGCTCATATACCGCATGCGGGCCTGCGGCGCGGTGTGCGCGCTCGGTTCCGAAGAGCTGGCAGAACCGCTGCTTCTCTCCCCCGGCATGGAGAACAGGGAGAGAGGGCGTTACCTCATTTTCTTCGATCCTCTGGACGGCTCCTCGAATATTGACGTGAACGTCAGCATCGGTACGATATTTTCCATATACCGCCGAGCAGAGGATGCCCGGGGCGAAGTGCGGAAGGAAGAGTTGCTGCGCCCGGGGCTGGAGCAGGTGGCGGCAGGCTACTTCGTGTACGGTCCCTCCACCATGCTGGTGTATTCCACCGGACAGGGGGTAAACGGATTTACGCTTGATCCGAGCATCGGCGAGTTTCTGCTGTCGCATCCCGATATGCGTATCCCCGAGACGGGTTCCATCTATTCCGTCAACAGCGCATACTATGCACACTGGGACGAATACGCGCGGGAAGCGGTAGACACCTTTGCCCGTCCCGCAGATCATGAACCCCACTCGCTGCGTTATGTGGGGTCTCTGGTCGCGGATTTCCACCGCACAATGCTGTACGGAGGCATCTTTCTGTACCCCGCCGAGGATCGCAGGCCGCAGGGCAAGCTGCGCCTCATGTACGAGGCCGCACCTCTGGCGCTGCTTGCTGAACAGGCAGGAGGACTCGCCATCGACGGGGCATGCCGTATTCTTGAAAAGAAACCCGAAGCGATTCATGATCGCACGCCGCTGTTCATCGGGTCCGCCCGCGATGTGGAAAAAGTGGCGGCCATTTACCGGCGGCGCGGCTGACTCTTCGGGAGGTACGCCCATGCTTGTGCTTGGGGTGGAAAGCTCTTGCGATGAAAGCGCGCTGGCGCTGGTCAATGAAGAAGGGATACTTGCCTCCGTCATGGCCACGCAAATTGACATACATGCGCTGTTCGGCGGCGTTGTGCCGGAACTGGCGTCACGAGAGCATGCGCGCCTGATGCCCCTTTTATTTGATGAACTGTGGCGGCGGGCCGGCTGGGAAGATGACCCCGAGGCCGGCTGGGCCGGAGTGGATCGCATTGCCGTTACGCGCGGCCCGGGATTACTGGGCAGCCTGCTGGTGGGTGTGGCCTTTGCCAAGGCTCTGGCCTTTGCGCGGGGCATTCCGCTCATCGGAGTCAATCATCTCAACGCGCACCTCCTTGTTGCAGGCTTGGAAAAAAAACTGGAATTTCCTGCACTTGGAGTGCTGGTTTCCGGCGGGCACACGCATTTGTACCGTATGGACGGGCCTGCGGAAATGGATGTTCTGGGGCGGACACTGGACGACGCCGCAGGGGAGGCCTGCGACAAGTTTGCCAAAATGGCAGGGCTGCCCTATCCCGGCGGGGCGCTGCTGGATGCTCTGGGCAGGCGCGGAAAGGCTGATGCGAATCTTTTTCCGAGACCTTACACGCATAATGACAATCTTGATTTCAGTTTCAGTGGTCTGAAGACGGCAGGGGCAACATGGCTGGAACGGCATCCCGAAGCCAGATTCCCCATGGGAAAAAGCCCGGCGAAGGAACGGCTGGACAGCGCTTCTTCACTCCTGTGTGATGCGGCGGCCTCGTATCTGCTGGCTGTGGCGGAAACTCTGGTGATCAAGGCGCGCCGCGCTCTTTCCGTATTTCGTCCTCGTTCGCTCGTCGTGGCTGGAGGCGTGGCCGCAAACAGTGTCGTGCGCCGTGTGTTCAGGGAGCTGGCCGAGCAGGAGGGGCTGGAGCTGCATGTGCCTTCTCCGGCGTTGTGTACTGACAATGGCGTCATGGTGGCATGGAACGGGCTGCTGCTGGCCCGCGCCGGATACAGGCACACGCTTGAGCTTTCGGCCATTCCCCGGGGACAGGCCATTCCTTTCGACTGGCTGCGGGATGAAATCCGGCCGTGCGCACAGACGAAGGCGTAAGGCCGCATGACGGAGAGCCTGCCCCGGAGCGTCTCCCTTGACAGTGACATGGGGCGAACCTACAATATTCAGATGGAACCGTATATCCATATGTTGTTTCCGACAATTCCGTTCGTGTCCGGGCATTGCGGGGGATAAGCCGCCTCCGGCGGACACCAACTTCACATGCAGCATACAGAGGAGTTTCTCATGTCCGAGCAAGTTACCGATGCAACCTTTGACAGCATGGTCATCAAGTCTTCCACTCCTGTTCTGGTTGATTTCTGGGCTCCCTGGTGCGGTCCCTGCCGCGGCCTTGCCCCTGTTATCGATGAAATTGCTCAGGAATACGCCGGCCGCGCCAATGTGTACAAGATGAATGTGGATGACAGCCCGATGACGCCCGGCCGCTTCGGCATTCGCGCGATTCCTACGCTGATTGTGTTCAAGAACGGCGAAATTGTGGAACAGGTCACCGGAGCCGTGGGCAAGTCCAACATTACCGCCATGCTTGACAAGGCGCTTGCATGAAAAGTTTCGACGCCCTCATTCTTGGGGCTGGTCCGGCCGGGCTGACAGCCGCGCTCTATCTTGTGCGCGGGGGGATGAGTACAGCGCTTGTGGAAAAAGGCGCTCCGGGCGGCCAGGTTCTCAGTACGGCGGAAATCGAGAATTATCCGGGTTTTCCGAAGGGAATCAAGGGGTGGGAGCTTGCGGATATGTTTTCCGCTCACCTTGATGAGTATCCCGTGGAACGGCTGCGCGGCGAGATTGTTTCCCTGGAGATCCCTGCGCAGGAAGGCGGCTGGTTTGAGGCCCGCTTTGCCGAAGACGGGGAGTCCGTGCGTGCCCGGAGTGTGATTGTCTGCACCGGAGCGCATCATAGGGCGCTCGGCGCGCCGGGTGAGGACAGGTTTACCGGGCGGGGGGTTTCCTACTGTGCGGTATGCGACGGCAACTTCTATCGCGGAAAGAATGTGGCCGTGGTGGGCGGAGGCAACTCCGCGCTTGAGGAAGCCCTGTACCTTGCGCGCATTGTTGACAAGGTATATCTGATTCATCGACGCGAAGGGTTTCGCGGCAGCAAGGTCTATGTGGATAAGATTGCCGCCATGCCCGACAAGATTGAGCTTGTCACCAGTCATGTGATTGATGAAATCCGGGGCGGGGAAAATATGGATGCCATTGCCGTGCGTCATGTCGGCAGTGGGAAAACCCGCGTCATTCCGGTGGAAGGTCTCTTCATTTATGTAGGCATGCAGCCCCTTTCCGGCTTCCTGCCCGCCGCGCTGGATATGGATGCCCAGGGCTTTGTCAGAACTGACGCCGAAATGCGTACCAATCTGCCAGGCCTGTTCGCGGCTGGTGATGTGCGTGCGAAATTGTGTCGTCAGGTGAGCAGCGCTGTAGGCGACGGAGCCACCGCCGCCACTGCCGCCCTGTCCTACCTGGAGCGAATGAATGGCTAAACTGCCTGTCCTGTCGTTGCTGGTCTGTCTCCTGCTGTCGGGCTGCGGTCTCATTGATGAATACTTCCTGCCCGTGTCGGAAGACACGGTGCAGGAAATTTACGAGAACGGCAACGACGCCATGCGGGCCGGGGAATATGCCAAGGCGGCGGAATCCTATGCCCGCATCAAGGATGACTATCCTTTCAGCCCCTATGCGGTAGAGGCTGAACTGTCGCTGGCTGATGCCTATTTTCTGAACAAGAAGTATGCGGAAGCGGCTGAGGCGTACAGAGACTTTGAAACCCTGCATCCGCGGCACAGCGCCATTCCCTATGTATTGTATCAGCTGGGGATGTCGCTGAAAAGCACGTATCGTTCAGTGGATCAGGCTTCCACCGAGGTGGCCGAGGCTCTGGAGTATTTTCAGCGCCTTGAGCAGAGCTATCCCGGAACGGAATACGCGGAAAAGGCGCATGAGCAGATTGCGGAGTGCCGCAGTCTGCTGGCTCAGCGTGAAGTGTATATCGGTGACGTGTTCTGGAGCATGGGCAATTATCAGGCCGCATGGACGAGATACCGCTATGTTCTTGAGAATTACGGTGATGTAACGGATGTGGCGGAATATGCCCGCAAAAAGGGCGAGAGTGCCTATCTGCGTTTCAGGGAAAACAGTGCGGAAGCTGAACGCGAAAAACGACAGGGGTCCTGGAAGGATTATTTCCGCTGGCTGTAGCTGGTTTGGGAGTCGATTCAAACAGCAGGAGTGTCTCCCGAAGGGGTGACATTCTCACCGCAAGGCAGATATCGTTTTCAGCCAGGCCGGTTCGGGATGTGTCCGAACCGGCCTTTTCTGCAAGGGACACAGGAGAGGTTCTTTACATGACAGGTGAATGACGATATATGTTCGATATCGAATATAAAAGGTTCGTCAGAACCATGCCGTGAGAGAGGGACAGCATATACGGCAGGGTCGGTCGGGGAGGCGCACGAGCGGTATTCTTCCCGGAAGAGTGGAGTCTGAATGCGGCGTGTCTGTTCATCTGGCAGAGCTGTCTCTCCACCAGCTCCTCATGGGCTGATCTGCAAGTATTACGCCCGAAGCCGGAGCTTGACGCAGCAGATGAATTGCGGCGGCATGGGATTATGAGAGGCGTTGCGGAATCCCTGGCCGCCGGCGCGGAACATTTGACGGAGAATGGTAAAATTGAAAGGCTCTGTGACAGTGCCGACTGAAAAAATGTTTTCACGGAGGAAAGGCATGTTTCAATCCACAATCGTCCCATCCGCCGACTGACTGAAGCAGCCGACGGAGAGGGGGCGTGCGGATTGCCCTTCCCTGAAGGGAGGGGGTACGGAAAAGAATTTCAGCGGCTTCGCCGTCGTGTCAACTCCTCTTTTCCCCCTGAAGGGGGAGGTCTCAAACCACAAAGGCATTTTCGATGAGGCTCAGTTGCAGAATTATGCTGAATAGCCTTGACCGCCGGAGGCGCGAGCGTAACCAGCCATGGAGTGACGCCCCGCCGCATGGTCATGCGGCATGGAGGGGGGCACGGAGTGCGAGCGCGGCGTTTTCCACGCAAAACGCAAACGGGAACGAGTACCGGCAAGGCAGATCGGACGGGATCAGCAGGTCGCGGTCAAAGGTCTCGCGGAGCGGAGTCTTTGGGCGGTGAAACCGCGCGAAGGCTCAAGCAAGCCGACCGCGGATACATGGCGCCTTATCTCTGCTGTCGCCATTCGCAAGGCTCATTCGTCATCCGACGACTGCCGCTCGCCAGTGTGAACCCCGGGATGTCCTTGCGGCAACGCATGCTGCCGCCTCGCGGCCGGAGCGGAACCGGACGCCCCGCGCAACGCCATCAACACTATTCCGCAAAGAACGAAGGTTCGTTTTCCCGGAGAAGGAAAACGAACCTTTCACGTTTGAAACTGTGCGGGGCATGCCCGCGCCGCTCAGCGAACCTAGCCGATGAGACTGAGCGCCATCTGGGGCAGGGAGTTGGCCTGGCCCAGCATGGATACGGCGGACTGCGTCAGAATCTGATTGCGCACGAAATTGGTCATTTCCGTGGCGACGTCAACGTCGGAAATCTGGGATTCCGCGGACTGCAGATTTTCAGACTGCACTTCCAGGTTGGTGATGGTGTTTTCCAGACGGTTCTGAAGCGCGCCGAGGTGAGCGCGGATGTTGTCCTTGGACACAATGGCGTTGTTGATGGCGTCCAGAGCCTTCTGCGCGTTGGCCTGAGTGGAGATGTCGTGACCGGCGCCGCCGCCGTTGGCATTGCCTACGCCCAGAGCGGAGGCAGTGGAGTCGCCGATCTGAATGTAGTAATAGTCTTCCGCCGAATCATTGGCCGTACCGAAATGGATCTTCAGCTTGCCTGTGGATACGAGACCGGTGCCATCGTGCGTATCACTGGACAGATTGCCGTCCAGCAGCTTGATGCCGTTGAAGTCCGTGGCGTTGGCGATACGGGTGATTTCCGAAGCCATCTGCTGGTATTCCGAGTCGATGATCAGACGCTGGGTGGAGTCATAGGTGCCGGTGGCAGCCTGTTCCGCCAGTTCCTTCATACGGACCAGCTTTTCGTCGATAACGCCCAGGGCGCCGTCAGCGGTCTGAATCAGCGAGATGCCGTCATTGGCGTTGCGCACACCCTGATTCAGGGCAGCGATATCCGCGCGCATGAGTTCGCGGATGGCGAGACCGGCGGCGTCGTCAGCGGCGGTTTCAACACGCAGGCCGGAAGACAGCTTGCGGGTGGAGTCGGACAGAGCCTTGTAATGGGTGTTCAGATACCGGCTGCTGTTGGCGGCCATCAGGTTGTGATTGACTACGAGAGACATGCTTATCCTCCATGAATTGATGTCTTGTCCCGTGGCGAAGCGCAAACGCGCGGACCGCTTCCCTGCGGTCTTTTCCGCCGTTGTTATCCCCCTTAACGTCCGGATGCGGAAAAGCTATAGGCCCATCCGGAAATATTTTTGCAAAAGTTTCGGTTGAGGAACCGCCGAGTCATTCTGTGAACAAATCAGTTCCATGCCCCAAAAGGCAAGGCTCTGTCATGGAACAGTGTTGAACATATCCCTGACCGCCGGAGGCGCGGGTGCCTCCGGCGGTCAGGGGAGCATATTTCTCCCTGTCGACCGTAAACTTGAACAGAGCCTTAAATAAACAGCAAGTCTTCCAGCGCGTCCTGCAACTCTCCGCACAGGCCGCCGCCGGACATGGGCGATCCGAACAGCATGTTTTTCTGATCTGCCAGAAGAGCCTTGGGCAGCATGCCCGGCAGAGAATCAGCCAGAGTATCCGCCAGACGGCGGGCCAGCAGCCAGCTTCTTGCGCCCTGAACAAAAATGCCGAACCTTGCGGCAAAGGAAGGCGCCAGTCTCCGCCACACGGCCAGTCTGCCGTTAACCGGTTCCAGAGCCAGCGCGGCACGCAGTGCGGCGCGCAGACTGTTCATCTGTGCGCCCGGCACGCCGCTGCGCCAGCCCATCAGCCAGCTTGAACGATCAAACAGCAGTCCGAGTTCCCGCGCCAGGCCGAACAGTTCCCGCAGGGCATTCCATGCCTCCAGCAAGGCCGCATCTTCCCAGCAGACAGGCCATACGACATCGTCGTCCAGCGTATCCGGCTCCCAGCGCGGCACATGGATCAGGCGTTCCGCCGCTCCCTCATCCACTACCCCCCACAATCCGAGCATATGGGCAAAACAGCGCCCTGCATCGGGGGATTCCGGCGTCTCCAGATGGCTGTAGCTGAGCAGCCATTCTCCCCTGCCGTATCTCCCCGCCGTCATGCACGGCCTGCCGTCCAGCAGAGAGGGCCGGAATGTCACGCCGTACACGGCATTCCAGTCCGTCAGAACTTCTTCCGGGAGCAGGGAAAGGGGCAGATCCGCCACATGCAGATCCGGTCCCGGCGCACGGTACCGGGCCAGAACACGGACATTGTCGCATTCCGGGCTTCCCGCTTCCGGCTCTTCAAACCTGCCGGGCCACCACACGGGCAATAGTGCCAGGCTTCCGGGCAGGGATGCAGGCGACGGCAGGAGGGCATCCGTTTCAAGCGAACAGGCAATATGACCGGAAACCAGATGCTGGAGCCGGTCACTCATGCCTGCCCGCTTCCACGGGCTCAGGCCGATGCCGCTGGAAAGCGCCAGACCGGCCCCGCCGCAAATGCCGAGGTATGCCCCCCCCCCGCGCACAAATGCGCGCACGGCCTCCATGCCGGCCGATCCCAGGGCGGCGGCCTTGGCCCGTGCTCCGCCGCCGGGAACGAGCAGCGCCTTGCCAGACACCCCTTCCTGAGCTATTTCTGACGCCTTGAGTACACGATGGGGGACTCCCGCCGCACGCAGCGCATGCAGCGCGACATATCCCCACAGATGGGATGCGTCCCATAACATGTTCAGCACGGCGTCCTCCTCGTCCTCAAAACTGACCCATTCGCCCGGCTTTGGCAACTCGCCGGGTTTTAACCGAAGATCGGGGTGGCTCCGCCTCCCCGTACCCCACCGGCAGGGGCATTGCGCCCCTGCCCCCCTGTCTGTCGCGGGCCGCGTCGCCTTGCTCGGCAAAGGGCTCTCTTATAATAAGGAATAGTCCGGAGCAAAACGATGCAGCCCTGACACGGGGCATGGGGGATACCCCCCAGCGGGGTTCTGGGGCAGCGCCCCAAAGGAGCATACATGTCCCTGCCGAAGGCGTACGAACCGCACGATGTGGAAGAGCACTGGCGCAAGCACTGGGAAGACAACCACACCTTCACGCCCGACCCGGACGCCAAGGGTGAACCCTATTCCATTGTCATCCCGCCGCCCAACGTCACGGGCGCGCTGCACATCGGCCATGCCCTGAACCACACGCTTCAGGATGTATTGTGCCGCCATGCCCGCCAGAAGGGAAAAAAGGTTCTGTGGATTCCCGGTACGGACCACGCGGGCATAGCCACGCAGAATGTGGTTGAGCGCGCTCTGGCCAAAGAGGGCAAGCGCCGCCACGACATAGGACGCGAGGCCTTCATCGAAAGAGTCTGGGACTGGAAAAGGGAATACGGCCACCGGATCATCAACCAGATCAAGGCTCTGGGCTCTTCCGTGGACTGGACGCGCGAACGCTTTACCATGGACGCAAACCTGGCCCGCGCGGTGCGCAGGGTCTTTGTCCGGCTTTACGATGAAGGACTGATTTACAAGGGCAAATATATCGTCAACTGGTGTCCGCGCTGCCATACCGCGCTGGCCGATGACGAAGTGGATCATAATCCCGCGAAGGGCAAGCTGTGGCACGTCCGTTATGACCTGGCGGACGGCTCCGGTTCCGTGACCATTGCCACCACCCGGCCGGAAACCATTCTCGGTGACTCTGCCGTATGCGTGCATCCCGAGGATGAACGCTATGCGGGGCTGACGGGCAAACAGGTCGTCGTGCCCATCGTGAACCGGACTGTGCCGCTGATTTCAGATCGCTACGTGGATCGCGAGTTCGGCACAGGCGCGCTCAAGGTGACGCCGTGCCACGACCCCAATGACTGGAATCTCGGCCATACGCACAAGCTCGCCTTCATTCAGGTGATCGACGACAACGGCAACATGTGTCACTTTGAAGATGAGGGCGGGGCCGCCAAATACGCGGGGATGAGCCGCGAAGAATGCCGCGCGGCCATTGTTGAGGAACTGCGGGCCAACGGCCATCTGGTGAAGGAAGAGGACATCGAGCACAGCGTGGGCTGCTGCTACCGCTGCAAGACGGTCATCGAACCCTATGTTTCCGAGCAATGGTTTGTCGCCACGACCAGAATGGCGCCGCAGGCCCGCGCCGCCGTGCCGGAACTGATCAGGATCTTCCCCGATTCATGGATGAAAACCTACTATAACTGGCTGGACAACATCCGCGACTGGTGCATCAGCCGCCAGATATGGTGGGGACACCGCATTCCGGCCTGGACCTGCGCGGACTGCGGAGAGCTCATCGTTTCCGAAACCGACCCCGCTGCCTGCCCCAAGTGCGGCGCTTCGCATCTGGAACAGGATCCCGACGTGCTTGACACATGGTTTTCCTCCTCGCTCTGGCCTTTCTCCACCATGGGCTGGCCGGAAGAAACAGGGGAACTGAAGACCTTCTATCCCACTTCCGTCCTGGTGACGGCCTTCGACATTCTTTTCTTCTGGGTGGCCCGCATGATCATGATGGGTCAGCACTTCATGGGCGAAGTGCCCTTCCGCCACGTCTACATTCATGCTCTGGTGCGTGACGAACAGGGCCGCAAGATGTCCAAGAGCCTCGGCAACGGCATCGACCCCTTTGACATGGTCAGCAAGTACGGCGCGGACGCGCTGCGCTTCACCCTGGTCGCGCTGGCCGCCATGGGCCGTGACATCCGCATGTCCGAACCGCGCATCGAGGGTTACCGCCACTTCATGAACAAGCTGTGGAACGCCTCACGGTTCGCGCTCATGAATCTGGAGGAAAACGCCGTGCCCGAGCCCGTCAATCCTGACGCGGCCGCGGGGCTGCATAACCGCTGGATCCTGCACCGGCTGGAGGAAGTCAAGGCCGAAAGCGATGCCGCCATTGAAAGCTACCGCTTCAATGACGCGGCCCAGGGCCTGTACAGGTTCCTGTGGAGCGAATTCTGCGACTGGTATCTTGAACTGATCAAGGGCGACATGAAGGACGACGCGCCCGCCGACGCAAAAGCCGAAGCGCGCTTTACCCTGTACACAGTACTGAAGGAAACGCTGGTGCTGCTGCATCCGATCATCCCCTTCGTCACCGCGGAAGTGTGGCAGTCCCTGCCCGGCCACGCCGGAGAAGACATTGCCCTCCAGCTCTTTCCCGAAGCGCGGCCCGGCTGTCTCAAGCCCGGCGATGCGGACGACATGATCTTTATTCAGGAAACCATCAGCGCCATCCGCACCATCCGCGCCGAACTGAACATCAACCCCTCCTACAGACTCACCGTGCTGCTGCGCCCCGTGGACGCGAAGCAGAAAGAACTGCTGGAGCACGGCCGGGCGTGGTTCATGAGCCTGGCCCGCCTGGAGAACCTGATTATCAGCGCTGAAGAACACGCGCCCAAGGCTTCGGCCAGCAATGTGGTGCGCGGCTGCGAAGTCATTGTGCACCTGTCCGGAGCAGTGGACTTTCAGGCCGAGCTTGCCCGTCTGGACAAGGAACTCGGCAAGGTGGACAGGGAACTCGCCGCCCTGAACGGCAAGCTTTCCAACGAGAACTTCCTTACCCGCGCCAAACCGGAATTTGTGGAGCAGGAAAAGGCCCGCGCCGCTGATCTTGCCGACAAGCGCGGCAAGATGCTGGCCCTGCAGAAGCGCTTCCGCGAAGCGGCGGAATAGGCCGAAACGGAGCCAGGACAAGGGGGGGCGGGGAAAGCGTTTTAAAACTTTCCCCGCCCCCCCTTCAATATTCATGCGCTTTCTCTCCGCATTAACGCTTCCTTAACCCGGATTCCCCCATGTTGACCTCAACGGAAAGAAAAATCATCGACTGTCAGGAGACACTATGAAAACAATCTTGTTGACCGGTCTGGGGCTGCTGCTCGCAAGCCCTGCCATGGCAGGCTTTCAGGGAGGTTCCGCGCCCGGCGGCTTTGTCGGACCTTCCAGCGGCGTGGCTCAATCCGTGGAACAGGCTCTCGACGCGCGCGACGACACGCCGGCAATTCTGGAAGGGCATGTAGTGGAGCGCGTCGGCAAGGACAAATATGTCTTTCAGGATGCAACGGGAAAAATCACCGTGGAAATCGACCACAAGGTATTCGGCGCCCGCATCGTCACCCCGCAGACCAGAGTCCGTCTGAGCGGCGAAGTGGATTCCGAATTCTTCCGCCGCAATGAAGTGGACGTGGATGTCCTGGAAATTCTCGACCAGCCCTCTCAATAAGATCTGTCCGACATGCGTTGCAGATCCGGATACCTCGTCATCCCAACCATGCAAAAACTCAAGGAGTATCACATGCGTTACCTTCTCGCCCCCGCGCTCACCCTGGCTCTCTGCGTTCCCGCCTTTGCCGCCTTTGACGGCCCCACCGCCCCCGGTCCCGCCGCGGGAGGCTTCCAGGGGCCGGCAAGCACCGCTCCTGCCTCTCTTTCCACCGTGGCCCAGGCGTTGCAGGCTCCCGACGACGCCTATTGCGTGCTTGAGGGAAATATCATCGCCCGCGCCCCTCGCCACCACGAAAGGTACATTTTTCAGGACACCACGGGAAAAATGACAGTGGAAATCGACGACAAACTCTTTGCGGGCCGTACGGTAACTCCGCAGACCAGGGTTCGTCTGCATGGCGAAATTGATCTGAAGCGTCACGGAGATCGCGAAGTTGACGTGGATGTACTGGAAATACTCAAATAGCCCCTGTTCTTCCTGTCCGCTCTTCCTCCCGAACGTATGACTGCAACGCAGGTTTTATGCGTTTACAGTCATACGTTTCTTTCGTTTTAAAAATGCATGCAGCACGATGCGGCTCTCTCTGAAAATATTTTGCACGAATGTTTCAATCCACAGTCGCCCCATCCGCCGACTGACTGAAGCAGCCGATGGATAGGGGTCGTGCGGATTGCCCCTCCCTGAGGGGAGGGGGTACGAAAAAGGATTTCAGCGGCTTCGCCGTCTTGTCAACTCCTCTTTTCCCCCTCAAGGGAGAGGTATCAAACCACAAAGGAGTTTTTGATGAAAACATTAACAGTTTATTAACATCATATTTTGCATACTGCCTTCAACAGAGAGAGAATTTTTCGGGGAAGCGGATTCAGAATTACTCCACCGCAATGAAACGGATGTGGATATACTGGAAATTCTGCTGCAACCCCCTCGGCAAGCCTCTCCGTGAGCTGAACGCAGGGCATTCCGCGCCAGCGGCCGGAAGCTCCGTTCCCCTTCTTCACAATATGTTCTGAAAACATGACGAACACCATTACCGCAAAGGAGACTCATCATGCGTTATCTTCTCGCCCCCGCGCTCACCCTGGCTCTGTGCGTCCCCGCCTTCGCCGCCTTCACCGGTCCCGGCGGCGCCCCTGCCGGTGGATTCAGCGGCCCCTCGGCCGGTTACGGCATCTCCACCGTGGGCCAGGCCATGCAGGCCCCCGACGACGCGTACTGCGTGCTGGAAGGGAACATCGTCTCCCGCGGCCCCAAGCATGAACGCTATGTCTTTCAGGACGCCACGGGCAGCATCACCGTGGATATTGACGACAAGCTCTTTGCCGGACGCACCGTCACGCCGCAGAATACCGTCCGCCTGCACGGAGAGGTGGATGTGGAACACTACGGTTACCGCGAAATCGACGTGGACGTGCTGGAAATCGTCAAGTAGCATTCGCCGATATCACAACAGCGCAGCGGCTCCGGATTCCTCCCCGGGGCCGCAGATATCGCCTGTTGATGCCGGGCGCATGTTCAGGATGAAAGCGGCTGGCTCTTCCCGGTTTTCCCGTGCAGAATGCGCCCGGTTTTTTCACACATGGGCAGTTCCACACCGCGCACCTCACGCAGATAGCGCTTGCCCCAGTCACACATCCCGCCCAGCAGCGGCACGAGGCTGCGCCCCAGGTCCGTCAGACTGTATTCCACATGGGGCGGCACCACGGGGAATACCTTGCGCGCGATCAGCCGATCCGCCTCCAGTTCCCGCAACTGCTGCGTCAGCATCTTGGGCGTGGCCCTCGGCATCAGTCTCCCCAGCTCGCTGTAGCGAAGCGCTCCTTCCGCCAGATGCCAGAGAATAAGCGCCTTCCACTTGCCTCCCACCATATCCAGCGAGGCTTCCAGCGCGCACATGTATTCCGCGCAGTCACGCATGGCGTTCACCTGCCTTGAGCTACCCAAAAAGATAGCATCTTTCTAAAAAGTACATACTTGCCAAAATCCAAGCGCCTGTTACAAGCATAAAAACTTCAAGGGGAAAGGCAAGCCCGCTCCCCGCAGCCCTCATGCAAGGAGAACCTCATGAACGTCCTGCTCATCAACGGAAGCCCGCACAAAAACGGCTGTACCCATACAGCCCTGTCCGAAGTGGCAGGGCAGTTGAACAGGCATGGCATCGATGCCTATATCTTTCACATCGGCGCCAGGCCCATCCGTGGCTGTATCGCGTGCGGAAAATGTGTCCAGACCGGATCATGCGTATTTAATGACGATCCGGTCAATGAATGTGTGGAACGGCTGAAAAACGCCGACGGTCTGGTAGTCGGCTCCCCGGTGTACTACGCCTCGCCCAACGGGGCTCTGCTGGCCCTGCTCGACCGCGTGTTCTTCGGCAAGGCTGCGCCCTATGCCTTCAAGCCTGCTGCCGCCGTCGTGAGCTGCCGCAGGGGAGGTTCAACGGCCTCCTTTGACGCGCTCAACAAGTATTTCACCATTTCCCAGATGCCCATTGTTTCCTCCATCTACTGGAACATGGTGCACGGCAACACTCCGGACGAAGTGCGTCAGGACGCGGAAGGTCTTCAGACCATGCGCGCCCTGGGCAGCAACATGGCCTGGATGATCAAGAGCCTCGCAGCCGCGCGCTCCTCCGTGCCCCTGCCCGAGCAGGAACCCCGCGTCTGGACGAACTTCATCAGATAAAAGCATGCGGGAGGGGGCGGAAAGGCTTTGAAAAAGTTCCCCTCCCGCGCACTCCTCCACCCTGCAAAAATTTCAGAGTATTTTGCCATTGAAGTGCTCTGTGGAGTCGAGCGGGGCAGGGCTTCGCCGTTGCGCCCCCTCTCCGGTGTCGCCGCAATTCGCTCACGGCGGCAAGGCTCCGACTTCAGACGTGAAACCTGCGAGCCGGAATAAGGAGTCTGGCTCCAGGATGTTTTCAAATGCAGAACGCTCCAGCAGAACGAATTTGCATCTGCGCCATATTTAAGGAGGGATCGGGAAAATTCATCCCCCGGCGGGACACAGGAAATCCTCAGCCTTTCGGACGGAGCTGGCTGCGGATGAAGGGAACAGATATGTGCCCAGAAAAAAACAAGTTTTTTAGTACCCCCCTAACCCAGCCTCATGGCTTCCCGCTCAAACTTCCACGGGTCGGAAACTTCGCGGGAGTTTTCGTTGAAAACCATGGTCATGCGCTTTTCCGTATCAAAGGGCGTCCAGCCGGGGGTGCCTTTCCTTGCGAAATTCACCCAGGCCGCATGCATGGCTGCGGCCAGCGCCGGAGGAGGATTGTCTCCGAGGCTGCGCCTTGAAACCTCCACAGTCTTGAATACAAAGGGCACATCGCAACTGTGCGCCGCGCCGAGTTCCGCCCCGGATTCGCCCTTCACCGGGCTTTTCCAGCCGAAGGAATAGGCCCAGGCCCGGCCTCCGGCGTCCGTCTGCGATTCCAGCACCTTGTTGGCGGGCATGCGGAAGATGAAGTCCCCCTGCAGGGCCGTGAACAGTTCACCCGGCGTTTCACCGCGTCCCGCCTTGCGGTACTGTTCCGCCAGATCCGGCGCGAGGTGCGCCGAACGCACCAGGCGTTCCGCCGCGTCCGGCCCGATTTCGGCAATGGCTCCGCCAGGAACGGTATAATGCCGCCATTCGTCTTCCGCAGAGCCGACCAGAATGTCCACGTCCTTCGCGCAGCCCTGCCGGACGGCGTCTACCGGCCGCATGGTCAGAACCTCCCCGTCATACCAGGGTTTGAACACGGCCACGTTGCCGCCGGTCAGTTCCGCCCATGCATCGTCCGTGGCTCTGGGGCCGGTGAACTGCGGGTACGTCACCAGTTTTTCAAAGGGCATGGCCGCCACTGCCGCGCGGGACGGCTCCACGCCGTAGAAGGCGAACATCTGCGCGGCCACCCTGTCAGCAGTTTCCGGATCATACTGGGCCAGCGCGGCCGGGCTTTGCAGTATCGCGCGCCGGAACAGTCCCTGCGCCAACGGGGAAGCCAGCAGAGAAGTAATATGCGTAGCCCCGGCGGACTGGCCGAATACGGTCACGTTGTCCGGATCGCCCCCAAAGGCCGCAATATTCTCCCTGACCCAGCGGAGGGCGAAGAGCATGTCCCGCAGGGCAATATTCGCGGGCGCGCCGGGTATTTTCAGAAAACCGTCCACATTCACCCGGTAATTGATCGTCACCAGCACCACGCCATCCCGCGCGAAAGCCGTGCCGTCAAAGCGCGGATCATTGTTGTCGCAGTTCATGCTGCCGCCGCCGGGTATCCACACCATCACCGGGCATTTCGCCGCGCCGGGCTCGGGCGTCCAGATATTCAGGCGCAGGCAGTCGCCGCCGCCCTTTACTCCGCCCGGGAAATCCCGCGAGAACTGGAGAGGAACATCGCCCGGCGTAACCGCATCCACAACGCCGCTCCAGGCGTCCACATATTCCGGAGCGGCCAGCCGCAGCGAGCCGACATAGGGGTTCTTTCCGCAGGGCACGCCCCGGAAAACATGCACGCCGCCACTTGCCAAACCTCGTACAGCGCCGCGGGAAGTTTTCACTACCGGCCCTTCTTTCGCGAAGGTCTGAAAGGGGAACGGCAGCAGAGCCGAGGCGGAAACGGCGGATACTGCCCGGACGAACGAACGACGGGAAATTTTCATGTCACGACTCCCTGAACCTGAAGACATGTGATTCCGCGGGCGGCGCGCCCGCGGAATCACATGTCTTGCTAGAATACCATGCTGCCGATGGCGGCAATCACCAGACTCATCAGCGCCCAGGATGCCAGAATGACGATGGGCGAGGATTTCCAGATGCTTCTTGTATCCGACCATTCGTTGCCGTGCAGCAGCGCCGCGCTGGAGCTGGCCGCGGGAGTCAGGAAGGCCAGATGCACACCCATGACCACCATGATGACCGGAAGCTCCGGCCCCACGTTCATATTGGAGCAGTAGCTGTAAATGACGGGCATGAGCGCCACGCCCACAGCGCCGTTATTGATGAACTGGGTCAGGATGGTCGCCAGCAGCCCCATGCACAGCGCGAAGAAAAGCGGGGAACCGCTGCCGAACAGAGGTTCGAGCACAGTCATGAGAAACGGCGTAATCCCGCTGTTGTCATTGGCCATGGCTCCGGACAGAGGCTGCACCATGGCGAGGATGAAGATAATCCCCCAGGCCACGCCGGAATCCACCATGGCCTTGAAGGGAAGCAGAGGCTTGCCGTCGATCCTGATAAAGCACATCACTCCCACCAGGAACATGCAGATACCGGTGTTGCCGATCCCTTTGAGAAAACGCGCAACAAGCAGATCGCCGGGCAGAAAGGCTGGCATGAGCAGCAGCGCCACCAGCGCAAAGAGGAAGAAAAGCACGATCTTCTGAACCCGGCTCAGAACCAGGCTGCCCTCGGTGTCCAGCCTGCCCGCATCCAGGTTCTTCAGCTTGCTCACGTCGGGGCGGAAAACATACTTGCCGATCAGGATGAACAGCAGCGAACACAGGGCGCAGGCCACAAAGGCGATCAGCATGTACTTGGCATAGTCGATATGTGTGCCGGACATGGTCTCATAGGCGCTCATCACGGTAAGGGCGGCCTGCTTGAAGGGGATGAGCGCCATGCCCACCTGCGCGGCATAGACAATGCCGAACACCATCATGGTGGGATAGCCTTCCCCCTTCCTGTAGCCGCACACGTCGCACACCCCGTACAGAATGCTCCAGCCGATGACCGCCGCCGGAGAAGCGCTGGTCAGTCCGCCGAGCAGCATGATCGAGGCGAGAAAGGTGTAGGTGAACAGCCATGGCTTGCCCGCCACCGCCTTGCGGGTGATGAACCACAGCGAGATGAACTTGGACAGGCCGTAATAGTTGATGGCGGCGCAGAACACGAAAATGAAGAACATCATCACCACAATGGGATCGCCGAAACTCTTGTTCAGCAGCAGTCCCGGCTTCATCCCTCCGATCAGGGTCAACGCCAGCAGGCCGGCAATGCCGGGCCAGATGATGTCAATGAAAATCCAGCCGTACAGCACGCCCAGGAAAATCCCTATGAGATTCATGCCCAGCGGGGTAAGAGGTTCCATGGGCGGCAACTGGCCGAAACCGAACATGATTGCAAGGCAGATCAGCGAATGCACAAGGTACATCGCATCCTTCTTTCCAGAAACTGCGCTTTGCGCGGACATGGCGCTACTCCTTGCCGCCCGGCGGGCGGCCGTGTTGCGGGTATCGTCGGTGAAACGGAAATTGTCCTGATAACAGCGGGTCACGGGATGCCGATATTTCGCCAGCGGCACAGGTTCCCAGGCCATGCGCACGGAATCGCCGTTCCCCCCTTTGACAGTCTGAGCCAGGCCAGATAGCGGGGAAATCCTCGCGATAATGTCCGGCGCGGGTCTCGCGCCGTTCCAGAGAGGCGCGCGGCCAAAAAAGAGCGCACACAGGCTCTCTGCCCGGAAAAGGGAAGCCGGTTCCCATTCCGGGCAGTTCTGCCGGATATGCTCCGTTCCCCGCGCAGTCGGTGCGGAGCCGAAACAAGCCTGTTTTTTCAGTGTGATGCCGGTTACACCTGCATACGCAGGGGGAAGCGGAAGCCTATGGCCCCGGTGGGACAGCTCGTGCGGCAGTTGGCGCAGTGCCAGCATTCGTCGCCAAAGGCCACTTCCGGACGGTCACGGTCTTCCAGATGTTTGAGTACCAGCACATAGCCGGGGCAGTCGTCCACGCAGGTTCCGCATCCCTTGCAGTGACCGCAGTGGAAGCAGCGGGAGGCTTCCGCCATGGCCTGTTCGCGGGTATAGCCCGCGTTGATTTCACTGAAATCCAGACGATTGCAGCAGGTCTGTTTCTGCGGTTCTTCCCTTTCATACTGGCTGATGCCGTAAATTTCCGCAAAGGGCACCACATAGGGGGCTTCCCGTCCCGCCATGTCATCGCGCGGTTCAAGGGCGTTCCCGTCATTGATCACCCATACGCGGGCATCCTCTCCGGTCAGCAGGGCATGAACGCCGAAGGCCGCGCGGCGGCCGTCTCCCACGGCTCCGGCAATGGAGGCCGGGCCGGAGGAAACATCCCCGGCGGCGAATACGCCCGCCAGCGAGCTGGCCTGCCTTTCGTCCGTCACAATCCAGTTGCGCGGGGTCAGAGCCGGTTTGTCCGTTCCCATGAACTCCAGATCCGTTTTCATGCCCACGGCGAAGATCACGGTATCGCATTCCTGCGCATGTTCACCGCCGGGCACGGGGTCCAGGGAAAGCCGGCCCGCTTCATCAAAACGGCACGCGGCCACCTCGTAATAATCCACACCCGTGGCCCTGCCTTCCTTCACGCGGATGGCGGACATGGTGCAGGAATTGTGGATAATCACGCCCTCTTCCCGCGCCTGCGCCAGATCTTCCTCCGGCGCGCGCATTTCGCCTTCCTTTTCCAGGCAGATGACATGCACCTCTTCCGCGCCCAGGCGGCGGGCGGTAAAGGCGCAGTCAAAGCCTACGCCGCCTCCGCCCATGATCACGACGCGTCTGCCCACGCGGGGGCGGACGCCCAGCGCGGCCTCACGCAGAAATTCCACCGCCTTCACCGCCGTTTCCGCTCCGGGAATGGGCAGGGAGTTTTCCCTAGGCGTACCGGTGGCCACGATAACCGCGTCATGGGCGGAACGCAGTTCCGCAAACGACACATCCCTGCCCACCATGGTGTTCACACGGGCGCGCACGCCTGTTTCCAGTATCCAGCCCACTTCCCGATCCACCACATCGCGGGGCAGACGAAAATCCGGCACTCCGTAGCGGGGTACGCCGCCCAGCACGGGACTGGCTTCATACACCGTAACGTCATGCCCGAGCAGGGCCAGAAAATAGGCCGAAGTAAGCCCGGCCGGGCCGCCGCCGATGACGGCGACCCTTTTGCCCGTGGCAGGACGGCGTCTGAACTGCGCGGAGCCGCGCGGGGCGAGGTCATGGGCGGCGCGCTCCAGGGCGCGGGTATTCACGCAGGAGTCGAATTCTCCCCGGTTGCATTTGCTCTGGCAGAAATGCGGACATACACGTCCCGTCACGCCGGGAAAGGGATTCTTTGCCCGCAGGTAGCGCAGAGCTTCCCCGAACAGGCCTTTTTCAACAAGCGCCTGCATTTTCTGGATCGGATTCCCGGCGGGGCAGGCGTGCTCGCAGGGCGACGTGCGGAACTGTTCCTTGAGGCTGTCGCCGAAGGCGACGGGCCTGGTGATTTCTCTGCTGTATTTAGGCGGCATGATGATACTCCTTTTCAGATATCGGGGCTGCCCGCTCCCCTCGGAAGGGGCATGACGCCCCTGCGTCCCGGTATCCGCCCCGCATGCGACAGCAAGGCAGAACCTCTGCGCGGGCCAGGTGGGGGCTGCTCCCTTGCGGGGTATGGCCCCTGTTCAGGTCAAACGACTAGAGCAGCGGGGCCTTGCCCCACTGGAACACGGTTCCCTTTTCGCCCTTCAGCAGGAGCAGGGGTTTGGCCATGTCGGGGTTGAGCGCAGGGTAGTCCGCGACCTTGTAGACACAGCGCCCGGTTTCCCTGCGTTCCATGGTGGCCTCGATGGCGAGTTCGCACACCTTGAGTACCTCGCGCGATTCATGGCAGCGCATGAGATCGCGCAGCGTTTCCGCACGCAGGCGCGGAATCTGCCCGGAAAGGAAACGAATCTTTTCCAGCGCGCGTTCCATACCCGCCACGGAACGGCGGAAGCCCATGTAGTACATCATGATGTTGCGGGCGGCCTCCTCCAGCTCCTGATAGGAAACGGATTCGTCGTCCCTTTCCGCCCGCAGGGGAGCGAACACGTCATCTTTCACCCGCGCGGCAAGATCCTCATCCACACGCCCGGCTTCCGGGATGCCGGAAGCCTTGAGCGCCGCGCGGCGGCCCGCCTCGTACCCGCCGCACATTGCGCCGGAGCAGTACAGGAAGATGCTGCCGCAGAACAGGCCGGGAACGGAAGTTTCAAACTCGTCGTTCACCGCGATGGTTCCGCCGAAAATCAGTTCGCCGATTTCCACTTCCAGCAGCTTGTGCTGGAAGTCCGTGCCCGTGCAGTCCGCCCAGTCACCGAAGGTGGCCTTGTCCCCGGGCATGAGAATGTACTGGAGTTCATGCACCACTTCGGGATCAACGTGCCGCATGTCCATGTAGAAAGGAGGTCCGGAGCCCTCAAGCTGTTCCTGGAAGGTGCCCTGAATCTGATTGTTGCGTACCCCGTTTTCCCACATGGGGTCATACTTGCCCATGAAGCGTTCGCCCAGCGCATTGATTTCATGCGCGCCGGAACTGTTGATGCCGTTCATGCCGGGACAGCCGTAGCCCTTGGGCAGCATGGTGGCGCGCTGGTAGGTATCCAGCTCCGTCACTGCCGCGCCGACATCATAGCCCAGCACCACGCCCGCGCCGGTGTTGTACGGATACATCCACACATTATAGGGGTTGTGCGTGGAGTTGTTGAAACCGCGCGTGGCGGAGCGGCCCTGGGCGGACACCACCGTTTTGGCGCGCACGATGACATATTCCCCCGTACTCACGTTCCAGCCCAGCGCGCCGCATGCCCTGCCGCCGTCCGTAAGAATTTTCACCGCCATGATCCGATCCAGCACGTTCACGCCGCGGGCGCGCACAATGCGGGCCATGACGCGCTTGATGGTCATGCCGTTGGCGATGTGACACCACCATGTGCCGGGCTGACCGAAGCCCTGGGTGCGATGATAGCGGCCGTCGGCGGTTCTGCCGAAATCCACGCCGCCCTGTTCCAGCATGTCGAGGATGGGCCGCATGTGATTGTACCAGCCGTTGGTCAGCATGGCGGGAGTCCAGCCGTTCAGGGGTTTGGCGTAAAACCTGATCAGATCGTCCGCGGAATCGAACGGCGTATCCTTTTCGTCCATGATGGCCATATAATGGTCGTTGCCGCCGCCGATGCAGCCGGAACTTTCCAGTTTGCCCTTGTCCATGAGCACGACATCGAGTCCCTGTTCCTTCGCGCCGATGGCCGCGCCGCAGCCGGAAGCTCCGGACCCGATCACCAGCACGTCGGTTTCAATCAACGTGCCGAGCGGATGCGTCGAATATTTCATAAGTCCTCCTGTGAAACGAATGTCATGTCGGAACAATCGGTAAAAAGGGGAAACAGACGAACGGCGGGAACCGGATCGGAGCGCCTCCTGTCTGTCGGCCCCACTTTTGTGAAAAAACCATCATGTAAGCGGACTGAGTTGTCAAATCAAAAAAAAGAAATTATTGATTGATGAAATTCAACACTCTTCCGGAGTCTGTCGTGATTGAGGAATTAAGCGGAGATTTCTTCCAGCAGTTGCGCGGGTTCTATTATACGGCCCAGACGGGCAGCATGCGCAAGGCGGCGCAGCTCATGAACCGCAATCCCTCCACCATCAGCTGGCAGATACGGCAGTTGGAACAGGCGCTGGGCACGGTGCTGTTCGACCGCTACAAAAAAAGCCTGCACATTACGCCGGAAGGTCAGCGGCTGCTGGAGTGGACCATTTCCACCTTCGAGCTGCTGCGGGGCATGAAATCGGATATCAGTTCGCCTTCGGGTATTCTGCGCGGCACGGTGAGCATCTCCAGCAATCTGCCCTTTTCCGCGCAGGTGGTGGGGATTATTTCCGTATTCCGCAAGGCGAACCCCGAAGTCAGGATAAAGATACGGCGCGCACTGACCTATGAGGTGGTGGATGACGTGGCAAGCTCACGGGTGGATTTCGGACTTACGGGCATGACCGCCGACGCGCCGAACTGCGAACTGGAGGAACTGTTCACCTCCCGGCCGCTGCTCATCGCCCCGCGCGACAATGACTACCGCCTGCCCGAACGCCCCACGGCGGACGATATAGCCGATCTTCCGTTCATTTCCTTTCTTGCCGAGAACATGGAGGAAAGCGGCGACCCCTATTTCGATACGTCCCTGCGCTCCCTGCCGCATCCGCTGAACATTGTTCTCAGCGTCAACAACTATCATCTCATGCTGCGCTATGTGAAACAGGGGCTGGGCGTGGCCGTCATGGACGAGATGTGCCTCATGGCCAGCTCCTACGGCACGTCATGGAATGATATTGTGTCCTATCCGCTGGACGGCGTGCTGCCCATCGTGCGCTGCGGCATTCTCATGCGACGCCACAAGCATCTCAGCCCGCAGGCTTCCGCGCTTATCGAAAAAATCCGCAGCGAGCTGCCGCGCGGGAATACACGCAGACTGTAACGCCGTTTCAGCCGGGTTCAGGGAACAGAATACGGTTGCTCAGCTTCAGAGCATTCCGCCCGGCACGATGCGGCACTTTCCCTGACATGCGGGAAGGGGCGTCCCCGATAATGCGGAAACGCCCCCTCCCCTGTGCTGTTCGCCATTCCGCAATCAGCGCTCATGCGGCAGTTTGCGGAACGGAACCATGATGGTCAGCGGAATGCGGAAATCAATGGCCCCGGCGGGGCATTGCAGCGCGCAGGCTTCCGCGTGCCAGCATTCGTCAGGATAGCGGACCACGGGTGTCTCGCCCTTCTTCGAGCCGTAGAACACGTCCATGGGACAGACGTCGACGCACTGCCCGCAGCGGATGCACTTGTCTTTATTTATAACGGGAGGCATGGCTTATCTCCAGGACATGACGGCTTCGCCGCCGTTCTTGCGGATGAAATGACGCTTGCCGTCAAGCATGAGGTTCTGAAGGGGGTAATCGACGCGGCGGTGCTGGCCGCGGCTTTCCCTGCGCTCGTCCGCCATCAGGAACATGGTCTCGGCCAGCTCGAACAGATTGAGCATGCCGAGGCAGTACATCAGTTCGTGCGGGTTTTCCGCCCTCAGCGTCTCCCGCGCCCGCGCATGAACGCGGCGCAGATGCGCCAGCCCCGCTTCCAACATGGCGTGGGAGCGCAGATCCCCGCAGTAATCCCAGGCGATGTTCTCCATGGCCATCCTGGCTTCCAGCCAGTGCGCCCCGTCTTCACGGGCGCACAGTTCTTCCGCAAGATTCAGGCATTCCTCCGCTTTCGGACGCAACTGCCCGGCATCGGCAAGGCTTTTGTCCGCCGCATACGCGCGGGCCGAATCCGCCGCCCACCAGCCGGTCACGGCCGCGCCGGAAATGCCTCCGTAGCCTTCGTCTCCGGCGGCGTAAAGTCCGGGCACGCATGTTTCCGAACCGCCGTTGAAGACAATCCCGCTGGAAATGGGGAGCTTCAGCACATAGGTGGAAAATTCCACCGCGGTGTCGATCATGTCGATGCCTTCCTGCCGGAAGTGACGCAGCAGCGTGGAGTTGCCTTCCTGACGCAGCCAGTGCTCCATCAGATCGAGCTGTTCGCGGCTCAGGCCGGTCATGTCCATATACACGGGGGAACGCGCGCTCTTGGTATAGCTTTCGATATGGCGCTTGTTCACTTCCATGGTGATGTCCCCGTACAGGGGATCGGGTTTCTCCAGGAAGGGGCCGATGGGCACGCCGTCCCGGTCGCGCAGCACACCTTCCCAGGTGGCCTGCCCGTTGCGGCAGAAGTATTTCACGCCCGCATGCAGCCCGGGCATTTCCATATTGCACAGTTCGGCCCCGGCCCGGTAGGCCATGGCCCGGCCGTCGCCGGTCAGATTGAGCGGATTGGTGCGCATGGCCCACGCGCCCCGGTTGGCGTTGGGAAAAACGCCGTTCGGCGCACCCGTGCCCAGACATACGGCTTTGGCCCGGTACACATAGGCCTTGTATTCGCGGGTATCTATGGCGAACACGCCCGCCGCGCGCCCCTGATCATCCAGAAGCAGCTCATAGCCCATGGCGCGGTTGTGAATCTTCACCCCCCGCTTTCTGGCCTGCTTTGTCAGTATCGGTTTCTGATCGATGCCGTTGTACTTCAGGAAGGCGCGAGTCCGGCCCGGTACCGCGTGCCCGGCGAAGTAATATCCGCCGTCATGCTTCATGGAAATGCCCCACTCGTCCCACAGGCGCACGATGTCCCAGGTTTTCATGAAGAAAGACTTCGCCCATTCCGGCCCCATCTGGCGCAGCCGATCGCCGTTCTGAAGCTTCATGATATCGCTGATGAAGGTGGCGTAATCCCCGTGGACCTCGGGGATGTAGCAGATGAAATGATCATTGCCCAGGCCGCCGCTGCCGCTGCGCCGGGTATCCGCCTTCTCCAGAACCACGCAGTCCATGCCCTGCTCGGCGGCGTTTATGGCCGCCATGAGTCCGGCTATGCCCCCGCCCACGCAGAGGAAGTCCGTATCCCGCCATTCCACGCTGAATTTCTGCGTTTCCATAGGCTTAATTCCCCTGGCTCAACATGGCGGAGAACGTTTCCTGCTCCGCCTTCTGCTCGTCGCTGATCAGGCCTTTGCCTTCAAAGTATTCCCGCGCGCCTTCATGGAGGGGCGGCAGCCCCAGAGACATGACGCCCCAGTCCTTTGCCTGGCCATGCACGCCGACCCATTCGTCACGGTGTTCCATGATCACCTTCACCAGTTCAGCGGCCAGCGCCTTCGGCATCTTCTCGCTGACCAGCAGGACGGAGCGGTACATCGGGGCGTTTTTCACCTCGTCCGTATTGCCGTAACTGCGGGAACCCGCGGGCAGGGTTTCAAAATAGAAGCCCGGGGGCATGGCGCTCTTCACGGCGGGCATCTGGTCATCGGCGGGCGTGATGAACAGACATTCGCCCTTGGCCTGCCGCAGTTCCATGACCACGTTGGTCATGGCCGGCATAATCAGCGCATCCGCTCTGCCTTCCACCACGTCGGCCACAGCCACGGTATTGTTGGCCTTGGTCAGATTGGCCTTGAGATCGGATTCTGCGAGGCCAGCGCCCGCAAGCAGGGCCTTGACGACGGGATCGAACATGGTATTGCCGGGATTACGGGAATACACCACCTTGCCCCGGAGAGCGTTCAGATTGTGAATCCCCTTGTCCGGCGTGGTCAGCACCACAAAGGCCTGAACGCTGGTGGGCAGCAGGGTGCGCATGAAGCTCATGCGGTTTTCCTCCAGCCCGGCCATGTGGGCCAGCACGTCCGCGCCGCTGTGGATGGCGATATCCACCTCACCCTTTTCCATCATGGGCGCGAAGTTGTTGATCCCGCCGATGGGCTGCACGATGACGCGCTGAATGGGGGTATTCTTTTCAATGACGCGGGCGATGGACGCCATGATCATGCTGGCGGGCGTGCCCGATGACGGCGCGGAAACGATCAGCCGCTTCGGCCAGGCAATCTCCTCTCCGGCGGCATGCGCGGGGGCGCCCGCCAGATACGGGGTCAGACAGGCGGCCAGCATGGCGGCGAGTCTCTTTCCTGAAATTCTCGACAATAACATAAGACTCCTCCTTTCTTCGGACAGGATGAGATGAAACTATGCCATGAGGCCGGATTCTTCCACGCCTGCGGCAGACGCTGAACGCCTCCGACCGCGCAGCCGGAACGCGACGACGACGCAGATGGACACGGGAACCAGCACATAATTGAACTCCGTGGGCAAGGGCACGACAAACAGGCCGCCGAGTACGGCGAACAGCGCCCGCACAGGCCTGCCGATCTCCGCGAACATGACCCCCGTAAACGCGCTGGAAAGCAGCATCAGGCTGACAAATATGCCCACGAAGTCGAACGCGATATCGAACGCGCTTCCAACCCACAGGATGCCCGGGTTGGTGACGAAGAACCAGGGCAGCAGAAAGGCGGAAATGCCCAGCCGCGTGGCAAGAATGCCCGTGCGCGTGGCGTCCGCGTCGGCTATGCCCGCCGCCACGAAGGCGGCGATAGCCACGGGCGGCGTGATGAAGGACAGCGTTCCGTAGTAGAACAGAAACATGTGCGCTGCGATGGGCAGCACTCCGGCGGAGATCAGGGCGGGCACCAGCATGGCCACGGCCAGCAGATAACATGCCAGTGCGGTCATGCCCATGCCCATGACGAAAATGGCGACGGCGGTCATGCCCAGCAGCAGGAAGCGGCTGTTGCCCGCGATATCCGCCAGCGCCCCGGCCAGTCCGCCGCCCATGCCGGAGATGTTCAGCGCGCCCACCAGGATGCCGATCCCCGTGCACAGGGGGATGACCATGACCAGCCCGGCGGCGGTGTCGTCCAGAATTTCCAGAATCCGCTTCGGCGTGAGGCGCGTCCGCGCGGAAAAGCAGCTGCATATGACCAGCGCGATGATGGTGTACAGGATGCTGGTCTGGGCGGAATACTTGAGCACACCCAGCGTGAAGATCAGCACGCCCAGCGGCGCGAGATAATACCAGCCGCGCCGCAGTACGCTCCATACGGCGGGCAGTTTCTCTACGGGCAGCCCCCTGAAGCCGTACCGTATGGCCTCGGAGGCAATCTGGAAAATCAGAATGCCGTAATAGACCACCACGGGCAGGAACGCGGCGGCGCATACCGTCCAGTAGCTCACGCCCAGGGCGTCAGCGATCAGGAAAAACACCGAACCCATGATCGGGGGGGTGAAGGGGCCGCCGGTGCTGGCCACGGCTTCCACCGCTCCGGCCAGTTCCGGTTTGAAGCCGTTCTGTTTCATCATGGGGATAGTGATCTGCCCGGTGGTGGCCACGTTGGCCGCCGGAGAACCGGACAGAGAGCCGAACAGCATGGATGAAAAAACCGCGGTCTTGGCAGGGCCGCCCCGGTATTTGCCCATACAGGCCAGCGCCAGATCCCCGAAAAAGTCATCAGCCCCGCAGATGCGCAATACGGAACCGAACAGAATGAAGCCGGGCACCACACTGGTGACTGTGCCCAGAATCGATCCCCACATGCCCTCGCCGCTCAGATACATCCAGGCCGCGGCGCGCGGATAGCTGTAACCGGAACTCATCATGAAACCGGGGAAATGATCGCTGTACACAAAATAGAAAAACGACGCGACAATCAACCCTACCGGAATCCACCCTGCTACGCGTCGTACCGTTTCCAGTATGGCAATGCCGAAAGCGAAGCCCAGACACATCTGGGCAGGCGTGGCGTCCTTCCAGTCATACACCAGAGAGGAGGCATTGACGGCAATATAGCTCGCACCTGCAGCAGCCGTCAGCACCAGCAACACATCCAGCGGCGAGAGCGGACCCAGTCCTTTCGACCTTTTCCACGGCACAATCAGCAGGGCAAGGCAGGTTATCGCGCCCGAACAGATGGCCCGGTGCGTGATGGGAAAAATGACGATACCAAGGTAAAAGAACACGTTGAACAGAGACAGGATGATATAGCTCGTCCATGCCACGCCTATGATTCCGGCGATTTTGAGGCGCAGATTACGCTCCTGCCATGGAATCGCGGCGGAATACTTCTTCCGGATATCCGGACGGCTGCTTGCCTCGGTCATAATTTTGTCCTCCTTGTGCAGAAGGAGAACACAGCAATATCGTCTTGTAAAACCGAAAAAAAATAATTATCGTTCGAAAAGATCGAACATATTTCCTTCTCCCGCCGACATCGCGGGTCATGTCGCCAGATGCCCCGCGTTCAGAGCGAAAACTGCGGGCTGGAGCAAAAGGATCTCTCCCATGATAGAGGAACTGAACGGGGATTTTATCCAGTGGCTTCGCGGTTTCTATTATATCGCGGAAACGGGGAGCATACGCCGGGCGGCCCAGCTCATGAATCGCAGCGCCTCCACCCTGAGCTACCAGCTCAGGGAACTGGAGGAAAACCTGAATACCGTGCTGTTCGACCGTTACAGAAAGGGAATGCTCATCACCCCGGAAGGGCGCAAACTGCTGGACTGGACCATCTCCACCTTTGAAACGCTCAAGGGGCTGCGCTCCGAAGTGGGAACCCTTCAAGGCGAAATAAAGGGACGCATCATTCTTTCCTGCAATCTGCCCGTTGCGCGCAAGATTGTGGACAGCGTGGCGGGATTCCGCGCCGATCATCCCGAAGTAAACATCCTCATACGCCGGGCCATGCCCTATGAAGTGGTCAATGATGTGGAAACGTCCCGTGTGGATTTCGGTTTCACCGGCCTGACCTCTCTGCCGGGAAACTGCGAATTTGAAGAACTATTCGTCTCCCGCCCGCTGCTCGTTACGCGCCGGGACAACGACTACTGCCTGCCCGCTCACCCCGGCCTTGAGGATCTGGAGCGTCTGCCGTTCGTCTCTTTCCTCTCGGAACAGATGGACGACAAGGGCGATCCCTATTTCGGCTCCAATGCCACAACCAGTCCATACATCAGGAAAACCGCCATCTGTGTCAACAGCAATTTCCTCATGCTGCAATATGTGCTGCGCGGCGTGGGGGCCGCGATCATGGACGAAATGAGCATCACATCCAGTTCCTTCAATGTTTCTCCCAGTCCCTTCAGGCTCTATCCCCTGGATCGCTTCCTTCCCGTCGTCCATTACGGATTGCTGATCCGCAGACACAAGCACCTGACTCCGCAGGCTTCGGCTCTCATCAGAAGGCTGCGGGAAGATTGCGGACCGGACAGCGCGGGGAACCCCGCCGGACTCCCTCGAATTCCATAAAAAAACCCCGTCCATCACATGAACGGGGCACGGGAAACAGTCGGGAAAAGCCTACTTCTTCGCGGCAAGAATCAGATACGGAGCCTTGATCGCGGCCTGCACGCGCACGCCCTCGGCAATGCCCGCCTCATCAATGCTGTCCGCCGTGCATACGGAAGTCAGCCTGTCGCCGTTATCCAGTTCCACCGCGACGCTGGCCATGACTTCCCCTTTCTTCACGGCTTTCACCCTGCCGGGCAGCATGTTCCGGGAAGAAAAGACATACTCGTCCGTATCGCGCGCCAGCAGCACGTTCACGCCCTTGACCATGGCCAGTACTTCCCGCCCCGGCCTGAGACCGAGCTTTTCCGTGCTTCTGCAGGTGACGATGGCAGCGACGTTCAGCCCGCCCTTCAGCTCAATATCAATCTCGTCATTGACGGCCCCGGTTTTCACAGCCTTGACCACGCCCTGCAGCACATTTCCGGTGGTAACCTTCATCTGGATGCTCCCTTCTGGTTTTAATCATTCCCTTTTCAGCAGGAAAATCGCCAACTCGGCGGAACCGCCGATATTGTTCCATACCCTTCCCTTCCGACCGCGCGGAACAGGCATTTCCGGGTAACATAACCACGAATCCCCTGATGACAAGATATTCCGGCGCGTGCAGACATATCCCGGCAAATGGAAGTGCCGGATATCAGAACATGTTTTTATTGAAATAGAAATTCATTTTTATTATATTCAAACCAGACGCATTTCCCGTTTCCATCGGTATGACGCCTGTCGCATTTTGCCCTCAGGAGACTGGCAAGGCCAAACTCCTCTCCCTATCCCGTAACGCGTCCCATATTCACAGGCAGGGGCGCCACGCGGCCTCCACCTGTTTTCGCCGCAATTCACCTGCGGCGTGAGGCTCCGGCTTCAGGCGCGAAATCTGCGGGGCGGAGCGCAGGTCTGAGCGGCGGATATGTTCAGTCGCAAAACACTCTCACGGAAAGAAAGGAGACTCTCTATGCTTAACCGCTTCGGCAGCACATCAGACATGGTGATCCGGGACGTACAGGAAAACGGCAGAAACTATATCCTGGCGATTGACGAAAAAGGGCTGTACCTCACCACACCGGATTATCTGGATAAAAACAGGGCCGATCCCAACCGCTATATGTCTTCGCGCGCCGCGGTTCCCGCGCGTCTTGCCGCGTTGCAGCTTGATCCGGCCGCATTGCTCTCGGCCAATCAGCACCGGGTACGCAAGGCCGGAGAGGGGGAAGCCAAAAAGAAGGTCAACCCGTTGAAGGCTTCCAAACGCAGCATGAGAGCATAGCTTCCGCCGCTCCACAGGAAAACGGCCCGGAGGCGTTCACCCCCGGGCCGTTTTTATCGGAACCGCATGCGTTTTCTAGGCGAGACCCTGAAGCAGCAGCAATGCCACGATGTTGATGATCTTGATCATCGGATTGATGGCGGGCCCGGCGGTATCCTTGTAGGGGTCGCCCACGGTGTCGCCGGTAACGGCGGCCTTGTGCGCGTCGGAACCCTTGCCGCCGTAATTGCCGTCTTCAATGTACTTCTTGGCGTTGTCCCACGCGCCGCCGCCGGAGGTCATGGAAATGGCCACGAACAGACCGGTGACGATGGTGCCCATGAGCATGGCGCCAAGGCAGGCGAAGGCCGCGCCCTGACCGCCCACGGCGGAAATCACGAAGTACAGGACAACGGGAGCCAGCACGGGCAGCAGGGAAGGCGCGATCATTTCACGGATGGCGGCCCTGGTCAGCATATCCACGGCAGCGCTGTAGTCGGGCTTGGCCGTTCCTTCCATGATGCCGGGAATTTCCTTGAACTGGCGGCGCACTTCAATGACCACGGCGGAACCGGCGCGTCCCACGCTCATCATGCCCATGGCGCCGAAAAGATAGGGGAGCAGACCGCCGATGAACAGCCCCACCAGCACATAGGGGTCCTGGAGGGCGAAGCGCACATCAAGATTGGGGAAATAGCGGGTGAGATCTTCGGTATAGGAGGCGAAAAGCACCAGAGCGGCCAGAGCGGCGGAACCGATGGCATACCCCTTGGTCACGGCCTTGGTGGTGTTGCCCACGGCGTCAAGGGCGTCCGTCACTTCGCGCACCTCGTCGGGCAGACCGGACATTTCGGCAATGCCGCCCGCGTTGTCGGTCACCGGGCCGTATGCGTCAAGGGCGACGACCATTCCCGCCAGAGCCAGCATGGTGGTGGCGGCAACAGCCACGCCGAAAAGACCGGCATTGGCGTAGGCGATGAGAATGCCCGCGCAGATGACCAGCACCGGCAGAGCGGTGGATTCCATGGACACGGCCAGTCCCTGAATGACGTTGGTGCCGTGGCCGGTGGTGGAGGATTTGGCGATGCTGCGCACCGGGCGGAACGCGGTGGCGGTATAGTATTCGGTGATCCACACCAGCAGGCCGGTCACGCCGAGCCCCGCGAAGCAGCAGATGATCAGATTCCAGGCACTGAACGCCTTGCCCTGAATCACCATCTCGTGTTCTCCGCCGAAGTAGATCAGGGTCATAATCGCCACAAGACCGGCGGAAATGCCGGCGGTAGCGAGCAGGCCGCGATACAGGGCCTTCATGATTTTCTTTTCGGAACCGAGCTTCACGAACCTGGTTCCGATCACGGAGGCGATGATGCACACCGCGCTGATGATCAGGGGGAACATCATCATCTTGGCCTGAACCGCGCCTTCAAAATAGATGGAGGCCAGAAGCATGGTGGCGACCACGGTCACGGCGTAGGTTTCAAACAGGTCGGCGGCCATGCCGGCGCAGTCGCCCACGTTGTCGCCCACGTTGTCGGCAATGACGGCGGGGTTGCGGGGGTCATCCTCGGGGATGCCGGCTTCAACCTTGCCCACAAGGTCCGCGCCCACGTCCGCGCCCTTGGTGAAGATGCCGCCGCCCAGACGCGCGAAGATGGAAATCAGCGATGCGCCGAAGGAAAGCGCCACCAGCGCCTGCATGAGTTCGGTCAGGGAAACGCCGCAGATGGAAAGGATGATATAGTACAGGCTCACGCCCAGCAGACCCAGGCCCACCACCAGCAGACCGGTGATCGCGCCGGACTGGAAGGCGATGTTCAGAGCGGGCACCATGCCCCCCCGCGCGGCTTCGGCCGTGCGCACGTTGGCGCGCACGGAAACGTTCATGCCGATGAACCCGGCCGCGCCGGACAGACACGCGCCGATGACGAAACCGAGGGCCACCTTGAAGGACAGGGCAAAAAGCAGAAGCACGGCCACCACCGCGCCGACAATGGCGATGGTGCGGTACTGACGGCTCAGGTACGCCTGCGCTCCTTCCTGAATGGCGGAAGCGATGCGCTGCATCTCTTCGGTGCCGGTACCGGCGGCCAGCACGCCTTTTGACGCCTTGTAGGCGTGGAACAACGCTGTCCCGGCGCAGATAAGCACCAGCAGCAGGGAAACGGGCACGACCATAATACCCCCGAAACAAATTGGTAAAAGGTAGACGGGAGCCGGGAAGTCTCCCGGCGACTCACTTTTCCGCGACAGGTGAGGATATCAGGTTAGATTCGGGCTGACAAGCCGTGAAAACGGGCGACGCAACTGCCGGGAGAGGCTCATCCTTTTGGCAATGCCTCCATGGACACGGCGGAAGACTCAGACGGTCGTCTCTGCCTCCCCCACGCAAAAAAATCCGGCATGCCCCGGCAAGGCTCGCCTTCTGCTCCGCACGGCATGTGACGGCGCTGCGGACTATCTTGAGAATTGTGCGAAAATGGACGGCTGGGCGGCGCGAAGCCCCTCTGTCCGTATCACCGCAAGTGAATTGCTGCTCCCGCGTCTCGCTCCGCTCGACTCAGGGAGCAGTTTCCAATGTTAAATTGCTCTCGGCGGCTGTCGCCCTCACCACACCAGAGCCGAGGCATATCCCACCACCCGGCGGGTGTCGCCGGATGCCGCGGCCGAAGTGTCGTGCGCGCAAAGATGCGCATGGGAAGCGCCCAGCGCGCGGCAGGCCATGACGCCCAGGGCGGCGGGCAATGCCCCGCACATGCTGATTCCCCTCCCGTGCACTTCCCGCAGAAGCAGGGAAGCATCCAGAACCAGCAGGGGACGCAGCGCGGCTTCATCCAGTTCGCGCGTATGGGCCTCATTTTCAAAATGATTCATATCGGAACTGACGACAAGCCCGACTTCACGCGGGCCGCCTTCCTCTCCCGCATGCCGTTTCAGCACTTCCGCGAGGGCAAGAGCCGCCTTCGCCAGTCCGCCGGGAGCCGAAGGCATGCCTATGGTTACGGGCAGAATGGAACAGTCGGGCCGCGCAAAGCGCAGGAAGGGCAGAAGCACTTCAATGGCGTGTTCCCTCATGTGACAGGCGATATCCGGCGCGAAGCCGCCGCCCAGACTCTCCAGTTCCTTTCCCAGCTCCGCATCCACGGGGATATCGCCCAGGGGCGTCCGCCATGCGCCTTCCGGCCAGAATCCCTGCATATGGCCCACTCCCGTATGCGAAGGACCGAGCACAATCAGACGCCGGGGCAGTTCCACCCCGGCCAGGGCCGCGCATGCAACCGCGCCGCTGTACATATATCCGGCATGCGGCAGAAGAACCATCAGCGGATGGCGTGCCCCGCCGGGAAGCGTCGTTCCCTGTCCGAACAGTCCGGCAAGTCCGGGGGCCTGCCGTTCGCGCAAGGCTGCGCCTTCACGCATGAGCGCGGTGATTTCCCCCCTCAGCGCATCCGCTTCACGGGAGTAAAAATAACCCGCCACCGCGGCGGAACGCGTCATGTCAGTCCGCTCACCCATAGATGCCTCCTGCGGGAAGCGGCGCGGCCCGGAATCCGCCGGACGGCTCCGGAGCGCTTCCCGAGCCTGAGAAGAACCCGCCGGGTTATTCTGCGAATACATCGGCTTCATGCCCGGAGAGACTTTACCCCTTCGGGAACTGCACGCCGACTCCCGGCCTGGAACAGTTTGCATTTGAAAATATCTGCCGGCCGGCCCCAATGTCTGACTCGCAGGTTTCACGCCTCCACCGGAGCTTAACGCCGCAAGTGAACTGCGGCGATACCGGAGGGGGGCGGCGCGGCGTTCCAGACCGTGAGCGCGAAGCGTGTTACGGATGGGGAGAGCGGAGATGAATCTCGCCCTGCCCGACCCGATGGAACATTTCAATGATGAAATACCCCATCCGCGACTTGCGGGAGGTCTTGCTCCGCAAGCCCCCAGGAAACGCTTTAATCCGCATTTTCAAAAGAAGCCGCGTGAAGAGTCATGCTCCTCACGCGGCTGGAAAGTGTATATGGCGGTTGTTCCGCGGCGACTACTCGGCGGCTTCGGCAGCTTCCTGCTGCTCGGAAAGTACTGCCACCACAGTGAAGTCATTCTTGAACACGACCTTGACACCTTCAGGCAGCGCGAGTTCCGAAGCGCGGATGCTGCTGTTCAGCCCCATGTCGGTCACGTTCACGGCCAGCTTGCGGGGCATGTCCTGCGGGCGGGCCTGCAGGGTCACGCGTTCGCGATAGGTTTCCAGCGTGCCGCCGAGCTTCACGCCCTTGGAAGTGCCCACAAATTCCAGCGGCACATCCACCTTGATTTCCTTGTTCAGATCGACTCCGAAAAAGTCCACATGGGTAAACACGCCCTTCACCGGGTGGTACTGGGCGTCCCACACGAACACGGGATGCACGGTTTTGACGCCGTTGTCGTCAATTTCCAGATTGAAGACGTTGGTGCGGCCGACCTGTTCGTAAATCTTGCTCAGAGGCAGCGCGGGCATCTGCACGGGCACGTTGGTGCCGTCGGAGGCGTAAAACACGCCGGGCACAAGAGCCTTGACGCGCAGGCGGCGGTTGGCGCCTTTGCCGAAGGCGGAGCGCTTCTGAACGGAAAGGGTTTTCAACTCGGACATGGTATCTTTCTCCTTGGTGTTGCCCCGATTCCCCGGAGTAACTTACCGGAGGTATCGCGGTGCGATATATCGTCCTGACGCGGGCGCGGCGTCTAAAAATGGAACAGCGCGCTCACGGAAGAACCGTCATGGATATTGCGGATGCTCTTGGCCAGAATACCGGCTACAGACGCCACATGCAGCTTGTCGCACTTGCCTTCGCGGTCGCCGAGAGGAATGGTGTCGGTGATGACCACTTCCTCGAAGGGAGCATCGGTAAGGCGCTGACAGGCAGGGCCGGACAGCACGCCGTGCGTGGCGCAGGCGCGCACTTCCGCCGCCCCGTTCTGAAGCAGCACCTCCGCCGCCGCGCAGATGGTTCCGGCGGTATCGATCATGTCATCCACCAGAATGGCCACCTTGCCCTGCACGTCGCCGATGACGTTCATCTCCGCCACCTGGTTGGGGCGATCACGACGCTTGTCGATGACCGCAAGGCTGGCGTCCATCATCTTGGCGAAGGCCCGGGCGCGCTCCACGCCGCCGGCGTCGGGCGAAACCATGACGATGTCGCCGCGCAGGTGGCGGAACTGCTGAAGCAGCACCGGACTGGCGTAAAGGTTGTCCACCGGGCAGTTGAAGAAGCCCTGTATCTGTCCGGCATGCAGATCCATGGTCACAATGCGCTGAGCGCCGGCCATGCTGAGGAAATCGGCCGTGACCTTGGCGCTTATGGGCGCGCGCGGGCTGACCTTGCGATCCTGCCGGGCATACCCGTAGTAGGGGATGACGGCCGTAATGCGGCTGGCGCTGGCGCGCTTCAGGGCGTCCAGCATCAGGCAGAGCTGCATGAAATTATAGTTGGCCGGAGCGCAGGTGGGCTGAATGACGAACACGTCGTGTCCGCGCACGCTGGCGCCGATCTCGATGCGGATTTCGCCGTCGCTAAAGGTCTCGCACAGGCTGGGCGTAAGGGAACAGCCCAGATGATCGCAGATATCGAGTGCAAGCTGGGGATTGGCCGTACCGGTGAGAATTTTTAGATCGCCGTACATGGTGGACGCCTTTCGGGCTGAAGTTTCGTCACCTGAAACATCCGCAACGCGCCGCCGCCTCGGGGGACAGGGGGGACGGGGCAGGATATGGCTGGGGCGGAAGGACTTGAACCTTCGGATGACGGAACCAAAACCCGTTGCCTTACCGCTTGGCTACGCCCCAACGCTTTCATTCCGCCGGGCCGAGCGGGGAAAACGGGCCGTACGCGACGCACGATCCGTCAAGTTCCCGCAGCCTGGCCATGAATCCCCGTGCGGTTTCCGCATCGCGGAACAGACCGAACAGAGAGGAACCGCTTCCGCTCATGCCCGCCGCAAAGCCTCCCTCACGGAGCAGCAGCGCCTTGAGCCTGGCCAGTTCCGGCCAGCGAGTGAAAACGACGCTTTCAAAGTCATTCTCCACACGCAGGGGCGGAAAAAAAACTGAACGGTGATTTTTATCCGTCCCTGCCGCATCTGTCAAGGCATCTCCGCATCCCCGGGCGGAACTCCCGCCGGAAGCGGCACCGGGATGGCTCTCATCCCATGCGGCATAGGCCCAGGCCGTATTCACATGGACGGCGGGGCAGAGCAGCACGCCCCACACGCCCGCCAGAGGCGCGAGCCAGGGGCTTTCCGGAGGCAGCGGGGTCAGTCTTTCCCCGATGCCTTCCACGAGGCAGGGCTCTTTTTCCAGAAAAAAGGGGACATCCGCACCGATCCGGGCGGCCAGGGAATGAAGACGTTCCCGTCCCAGGGGGCAGGGGCTGCGCCGCTCCAGATACAGCAGCATCTCCGCCGCGTCCGCGCTGCCGCCGCCCAGTCCCGCTCCGTGCGGCACACCCTTGACGAGCCTTACTTCCAGCGCGGGCGCGAAACCCGATGCCTCCCCGTACAGCCGCCATGCCTTCGTCACCGTATTGTTTCCGGCATCAATGCCCGGAACATCGCAGGAAAGATGAATGCCTTCCTTCCGGCCGTCCCGGATGATCATTTCGTCGAAGGGGGCATTCAGCGGAAGAAAGAGACTGAACAGCTCGTGATAGCCATCCGGGCGACGGCCCAGCAACCGCAGAAAAATATTTATCTTGCAGCCGGAACGCAGTCTTTCCATGGCATCTCCCTTCCGGTTGATGACCGGCAGCACACCCCGCCCCCGGTCAGTCATCCCCGGCAGGCCGACTCAGACTTTCAGCGCGCCGCGCAGGTCATCGAGCCTTTCAATGCCCAGCCTCCGGCACAGGCCGGGAAGCTCATCCACAATGCGGAACGCAGCGGCCGGATCGCTGAAGCTGGCCGTCCCCACCTGAACGGCATGCGCGCCCACCAGAATATATTCCAGCACATCACGGGCGGAAGAAATTCCCCCCATGCCGATGACCGGAATCTTCACGGCCCGGCTCACCTGCCATACGCAGCGCAACCCCACGGGCTTGATCGCGGGGCCGGAAAGTCCCCCCACGATATTGGCCAGCAGCGGAACACGACGCTCCAGATCCACGGCCATGCCGGTGACGGTATTGATGCAGGCCAGCATATCCGCACCGGCGTCCTCCGCCGCGCGCGCAATGACGGTAATATCCGTGACGTTGGGAGAAAGCTTGACAATCACGGGTTTCGTCCCTGCGCGTCTTTTCACGGCCCCGGTGACCTTTGCGGCCATGACCGGGTCCTGACCGAAGAGAACTCCGCCTTCCCGCACATTCGGGCAGGAAATGTTCACTTCCACAGCGGCCACGCCGTCCTCCGCCGAAAGGATGCCGGCCAGTTCTCCGAAATCTTCCGCGCAGGAAGCATAGATATTGGCAATGACAGGCACATCCTGCCAGGGGAGTGCGGGCAGTCTGTGTCTGATGAAGGCTTCCACCCCGTCATTCTGAAGTCCCACGGCATTAAGCATGCCCGACGGGGTTTCCGCAATGCGGGGCAGAGGATTGCCCTCGCGGGCGCGGAGGGAAAGCCCCTTGACCACAATGCCGCCCAGACGCGCAATATTTCCGTACGGCATGAACTCCGCGCCACAGCCAAACGTGCCGGATGCGGTCATGACCGGATTTTTCAGGCTCAGCGGGCGCACGCCGTCATGCCCCGCCGGATGCAGCTTGACTTCCATATCCATCGGATCATGCTCCCGCTTTGAGGTCGATATCTTCCGCCCAGAAGACCGGGCCGCTGGTACAGGTCTGTACGGGCAGCCCCGCCTTTTCGGCGTCGGCCCAGTGCATGGAGGTGCGGGTCACGCAGCCGAGGCAGGCCCCCACGCCGCAGGCCATGCGCTGTTCCAGGGAAAGCTGGGTCCGCAGACCGATTTCCAGCGCGTATTCCCAGATCATGCGCAGGAACGGCATCGGGCCGCAGGCCAGGGCAAGACCGTCCTTGCTGCGGCACGCCTTCATGCGGGCGCGGATCATATCCTGAAACACGGGGATGTCGGCAGGAGTCCGTTCACGGAAATGTTCCACATCTATTATCTGGGAAAGGCTGTCCATGGGGTAGCAGTCGGAAATCTGCCGGTGCCCGAACAGCATGGAAAGATGCTCGGGCGAGGGATGACGATCCGCATACCCATAGAACGGCGCAATGCCTATGCCCCCTGCGAGAAGCAGGGTGGGTCTGGCGGGTTCCACGGCAAAACCCGTGCCCAGCGGCCCCCATATCGTCACCTTGTCGCCGGAAACCAGCTTTGCTATGCGCGATGTGCCGCGCCCCACAACCTGATAGAAAAGCACCAGCCCCTGCGGCGTCACCCGGCTGATGGAAAAGGGACGGGCCCAGGTCAGTTCCGACCCCCATCCATGGGGCCGGAGCATGACGAACTGGCCGGGAAGCCAGCTCACCCATCCGGGATTTTCCAGCATGAGGGCGAAAAATCCCGGCTCGCCCGGCTGGCTGAAGGGAACATTGTCCGCGACCGTCAAGTCGGTCCGGGCTGGCGAAATCATGGTGACCTCCGAAAACAGCACACGAAGACTTCAGAGCCGCTTCATGCCGGTTCACACGGGCGGGAAACGCCCGGACGACATCTCTCTTGCCGGCCTGCTCTGAACGAGGGTTTTCTTTGAAATAGCCCTCCTGCGCCGCATGGTCAAGAGAAGGCGGCGGCACGCTCTGTTGCAGAAGAGTGTTGAACATATCCTTGACCGCCGGCGGCGCGGGGGAAGAAGCGCGAACACCTTACGCACCCACCGGAACGAATCTGAACGCATCAGCATCAAACAGGCCGCGCGCGGTGATCTTGAGGCGGGGAATCACGGGCAGAGCCAGAAAACTCAGCGTCATGAAGGCATCGGCCTTTTCCGAGATATGATAATGCTCACGGGCAAGCCGCAGCAGACGACGCAGCGCATCCGCCACCTCGACGGCTGTCTTTTCGCTCATCAGACCGCCGACTGGCAGGGGCAGACAGTCCAGCACCTTTCCGCGCGACGTCATGACCACTCCTCCGCCGATGCGGGCAAGTTCTTCCACTGCCAGTTTCATGTCCGCGTCGTCATCCCCTGCCACCACGATATTATGGGAGTCATGCGCCACGCTTGTGGCAATGGCCCCGCCGGACAGCCCATAGCTTCCGTCCAGCAGCCCCACGCCGATCCTGCCGCTGGCATGATGCCGTTCAAGTACGGCGATCTTCAGCATTCCGGGATTGCGGGAAAATTCAAACAGGCCGTCCGCGCTCACATGCACGTCCATTTCCCTGCTTTCCGTCACCAGAGAGTGCGGCAGCAGGGAAATGACCCTGGCCCTGCCGGAAGGCAGGCGCAGTTCAAAGGGCTGTTCCGGCAGAGGCGCCAGGTTCACGCTATGGCGCAGTTCGCCGGGGTCAAGAGAAACCGGAGCCGTTTTCATCATGCCGTTTTCGGCCGCAAGGCGGCCTCCGGTCCATACCCGGAGCGGCTGGAAATGCCGGAGGTCATTCACCAGCACCAGATCCGCGCGCAGGCCGGGAGCAATGGCGCCGCGATCCCGCAGGCCGTAACATTCCGCCGCGTTGAGCGTGGCCATGCGTACGGCGCTCATGGCGTCCAGCCCCGCAGCCACGGCAATGCGCAGATGGCTGTCCATATGCCCGCGCTCCAGAATGTCGGCAGGCTGGCGGTCATCCGTGCAGAACAGGCAGCGGCGGGAATTCTCCGGCGTCACGCCGGGCAGCAGGCGCAGCAGATCGCGCGAGGCCGATCCCTCGCGCAGCAGCACATACATGCCGCGCCGTATCCGATCGCGCAGTTCTTCCACGGAGGTGCACTCGTGATCCGTCCCCACTCCCGCCGCACTGTAGACATCCAGCCCCTCTCCCTTCAGGCCGGGGCTGTGGCCGTCCACCTGTCCGCCCCGCCTCCGCGCGGCGCGGATCTTCTCCAGCACGTCCGCGTCACCGGAGAGCACGCCCGGAACATTCATCATCTCGCCCAGCCCGGCGACCTTTTCATCATCCAGAAGTTCCGCCAGATCCGCCGCCCTCAGCACCGCGCCCGCATCCTCGAAGGGCAGCGCGGGCACGCAGGAGGGCAGCATGATCCGCACATCCAGCGGCAGGGAACGCGAGGCCTCAAGCATGTAGCGAATGCCGTCCACCCCCCTGACGTTGGCGATTTCATGCGGGTCCGCGATTACGGTGGTCGTGCCGCGCGGCAGCACGAGTTCAGCGAAACGGGCCGGACAGAGCATGGACGACTCGATATGCACATGCCCGTCAATAAGGCCGGGCAGCAGATATGCTCCCCCGGCATCCGTCACCTCCCGCGCGGGCATGCGGGAAAATCCGAGAATACATCCCTGCCCGATACAGACGGAAGAAGGGAAAAACTCCCCGCTGAACACATCCGCCACCATTGCGTTGTCGATGCGCAGATCGGCTTCCGCCCTTCCCGCCGCCTGTTCGATAAACATGTCCTTGTCCATGCCGCGCTCCTTGCCGCGATGTTTCCTTTCCCGTCAGAGTATCCGAGGAGAAGCAAAGGCGCAAATGACGCGAAGCCCGGAACTGCTTCCGGGCTTCGCGGTTCCCCGCCGATCAGAGGGGGCGGCGGAGCTGTTCCAATGCCCGGGAAAGAACTCTGCCCCGGGCATTTTCAATGACGGAACGCTATCTGATCTTCCTGCCTCCGTCCCATACCTGTTCGGCTTCGGGCAGGGGCTTGAGGTATGCGAACCAGGGGTTGGTCTTCAGGTATTCCGGATCCTGCTGGAGCTTGCGGCTCATCTTGAGGATGGGCGGCACAATCTGCTTGATGTCGCCTTCCAGCTTCGGCCCGATGCCGTAGTTGGTGGCCTGCATCGCATAACTGATCGCGCTCCGGCTGTATGTCATGGAACTGGTCAGGGTATCCAGGGCCTTGGCGGGGTTATGGAAGCCCACGCTGTTCTCGGCCGAGACATAGTCCCAGAACATCTGACCCTTACGGACATTTTCCTTGGCCTTGATGATCAGCCGGTCATAGTCGGCGGGCTTGTCGCCCCGCCATTCCAGAGCCAGACGCACGGCCTCGTGCGCACGCACGGAATCCTCCTGCGCCTTGAGCAGTTGACGGTACGTCTTGTCCTGCGTGTACTCCACCCGGCTCCTGAGATATTCGGGCGTCTTGTCGGCATGGCACTGACGGCAGGCGCGCAGTTCCGGATCCTTGAGCGGAGACGTCCACCAGTGGCTGGACATCTTCTTGCCTTCCACGCGCTGATACGGCATGTGGCAGTCCACGCAGGTCACGCCGGCCGCTCCGTGCGGGCCGTCGATCCATGTTTCGTATTCGGGGTGCTGCACCTTGATCATGGGCGTCTGGGAGACAGGATGAATCCAGTCCGCAAACTTGCCCTCGAACCCGGCCATGGTCACCGTGCCGTTATCTTCATACACGCTGTATATCTGTTCGGGGGAGAAGCCCTTTTCCCACGGGAAATGCGGGCGCTTGGCCGGGCCGTGGCCGGGGTCGTTGAAATAGTATTCCACATGGCACTGCGCGCATACCAGAGAACGCATTTCCGCGCGGGACAGCCTGGCCGGGTCCTTGCCCGCAAACTTCAGATAATCCTTGAGGGGTTCACTGTAGAGCTGAAGCTCCATGGTTTCGGCATTGTGGCAGGTGGTGCAGCCGATGGAGTCGTCGTCCGTCACCTGATCGCGGAACTCGTTGACATCCCTGGTCCAGAAATCATTCCCGTACTGCCTGATCCATTCCACCATTTTGGGGGTCTTGCAGTTCCAGCAGGTGGCGGGCAGGCCGCCCTTTTCCCCATAGCGGTTGATGCGGTCGATTTCCAGAAAGTCGTGTATGGCGTAGGTATGTCCCCGCGCCTCGCGGTATTCGTACATGAAGGGGTAGCCCAGCCACAGGTTCTTGAGATAAGGCTGGGCTGCCTGCGGGTAGCCCTCGGGCAGGCCATCCACATTGTCGTTCTTCATGAAGTTGACAGACCCCTTGTACTTGGTCATCACTTCGCTTTCATCGTTGCGGCGGTACGAGGAGTACTGGAGAGGGAACTGCTCCTTGAACTCCGACGTGCCGTGGTACTGGGCATCCTTGAGGCCCGTCTGGTATACGGGAGTCTTGAGTTCCGCCGTGGATACGTCGTCGCAGGCGGTCAGCAGCCCGAACGCGGCGAACGCCACGACAAAACGGGCGGAACGGGAGAACATCTGTCTATTCATCGGCCACCATCCTTGTGCTGATGGGCTTCATTCGCATGTGCTGAATATTACGGTGACAATCGACGCAGTAGGGTTTCACGTCCATACTGGCCACTTCCATGTTCGTCGCGGCGTGACAGGCCTTGCAGTTGGCATTGACCACATCCCTGGTCTTCAGCGTCGCCTGTACGGGCATCTGCGGATCGCCAAGCGTGTTCATGTACACGTCCCAGCCGCCGGCCGCGGCCTTGAAGGGCAGCTTCGCCAGCAGGTTTGCCGGAGCGTGGCACTCGTTGCAGGCCAAATCGGCATGGGTGGACATCTTGTGCGTCCGGGCCGCCTGATCCATGATATGGCATGTGGAACAGAACGGGCGGGAATCGGACACTCTCATTCCCCACGCCAACCCCGCCAGCAGCAGAACGCCCAGAGCAGCGCCGCCGAGCAGCAGCTTCAGGCACGACATTCCGCGGGGTGACTTTTCCGACATTCTAGCCTCCTCTTTCCTCAAGGATTGAATCTCCCGCCGGGCCTTCCCCGGGCATGGAACAATCTCCAGGGATTATTCTATCAAAAAACATGCCAGATTGCATTTTTCCGCACAAGATTCTCACCAGAAAAATATAAATAAACTTCCGTATGTTAGAGAGTAACAAAGGATCTTCCGGCATCTCTGCCCTTGTTTCAATCTTTTTTTTCTGACATATTTTCATAAATTTCTGACAACATGGTCGGAAAAACAAGACCAGACCTTTTCCCCCCTGCGGCTCCGGCGGTGTATCCATGCGCATTCCCCCGTCCACGTCACACTGGTCCTCGCTCCGCATCCCTCTGCTGCTTATCCTGCTGTGGTGGCTGCTGCTCTTTCTTCTGCTGATGTGGACCCAGCGAAGAGAAGACGCCTATACCGAAGAGCTGGCCCGGCTCCAGCTGGAAACACTGTATTCCAGCATCGCGGACATGCGCGACTGGAACGCGGAAAACGGCGGAGTCTTTGTGCGGGAAAATCCGGAAAGTCCGGCGAATCCATGGATTCCCGAAGAACGGCGCGCACTGTATACGGCGGATGGACAGCGCCTGGTAAAAATCAATCCAGCCTACATGGTACGGCTGATTTCCGAAAATTTCAGATCCACCATGGCCGGATTCCGCATCGCCGGGCTGCATCCCAAGCGCCCGGGCAACCGGGCCGACGCATGGGAGGAAGCCGCGCTGAAAAGTTTTGACGACCAGCACGGAGAGCGTTTTGAACTGGTACGTTCCAAAGCCCCCCAGTTCCGCGCTCTGGCTGCTCTTCACGCGAAAAAAAGCTGTCTGGAGTGCCATGAGGATGCGGCCGAGGGCGATCTGCTGGGAGGCATCAGCCTGACGCTTGACGCCGCTCCGCTGAGTCTGGCAGGAGAAGCACGCAAGAAGGACGCCGCCAGAGCTTTCGGGCTTATCGGCCTTGTCGGCACGCTGGGCATCGGCGGCGCGACATGGCAGCTCAACCGCAAAAGGGAAAAGGCCGAAGCCGCCAACCGCCTCAAGAGCGCCTTCCTTGCCAACATGACCCATGACATGCGCACTCCCCTGACCGGCATGCTGGGCATGGCAGAACTGCTGGCGCGGGAAGAGGAGAAGCCGCGACGCCGCTATCTTCTGGAAAATCTGCGCGACGCCGCGTCCAGTCTGCTGGACGTGGTGGACGGAGTGATGCGCTATTCCCTGCTGGAGGCGGACAGACGCCCGGTACTTGATAAGCCCTTTCATCCCGCCGGGGAAATCGAGGCCTGCCTTGCGGCCGTGCGCCCCGCCTGTGAAAGCCGGGGCCTGAAGCTTGAATGCCGCATATCTCCCGATATTCCCTCCGTTCTGTCCGGCGACGCCTTCCGTCTGCGTCAGGCTCTGGGCAACGTGCTGGGCAATGCCGTCAAGTTCACGGAACGGGGTTCCATCAGTCTGCGCGTTTCCCGCGCGGACGAAAACGGCGATGCCTGTCCGCTGCGTTTTGAAGTGCGCGATACCGGACCGGGGGTTCCCCTCTGTGACCGGGAACGCATTTTCGAGAGCTTCGAGCAGGGGACGCGCCGGACCCAGTGCGAACGCGGCGTCGGCCTGGGGCTGGCTTCCGCCCGCCTCATCGCCCGCGCCGCCGGCGGCGATCTCACGCTGGAGGAAAGTTCGGAACAGGGCAGTCTCTTTGTCCTGACGCTGAACTTCGGGTTCCCTTCCGACGCAGGAACGGATGTCCCTTCATGCCGTTCGCGCTCGGAGGAAGGCGGCATGCCCCCGGCCGCTCCGGGGCTTCCTGCACGGAAGGGCGAAGTTCTGGTGGTGGAAGACACTCCCGTTTCCGCGCTGTTCCTGCATGAGACACTGAGCGGAGCGGGCTATTCCGCTCACACGGCGAACAACGGCGCGGATGCGCTCTTTCTGCTGCGCTCGCGACGCTTTGATGCGGTCATTCTGGATCTCGGCCTGCCGGACATGGACGGCCTTGATATCGCCCGGAGCATCCGGGACGGACGGACAGGCACGGACGCGCGAACGCCCATCCTCCTGCTCAGCGCCCTGCCGCTTTCCGGAAATGCGCGTTGTTCTCCCGACATCTCCCGCGAGGCGGAGAACTGCCGTTTCCTGCTCAAGCCCGTACGCATGGCGCAGCTTGCGGAAACGCTCGACGACATGCTGGCCGGAGTTCCGGATGTTTCCCGCTCGGCGCACGACAGCGGAGACGCGGGAAGCTGCGGAGAGGATATCCCGGTCTTCATCCGGCAGGATGCGCTGGATGCGGCAGGCGGCAGCGTCTCCCTGCTTCAGCGCATGATCGACGCATTTCTGGAGGAAATTCCCTCTTTGTCCGATATGCTGAAACAATGCCCCCTTTCCGCGCCCGAACTGCGCAGAACGGCGCACAGCCTGAAAAACAGCGCCGGACTGCTGGGTCTGCCCCGCCTGCGCGCGATCTGCGCCGCGCTTGAATCGGCGGTTCCTCCGGAAAATCCCCCCCTGCAGGAAAACAGCCCCGCTGACCGACCCCGTTCCATTATGGATGAGACGCTCCGCGCCGACGCTGTGCGCGAACTCTCACAGGCTCTGGCGGCGCTCCGCCGCGAACAGGAGAAAAATCATGCCCCGTCTGCTGGTGATAGATGACGAAAACCTGATCCGCATGCTGACGCGTGAAGCGGGAGAAGCCCTGGGCTATGAAGTGCTGAGCGCATCCTCTCTGCGCGAGGGCCGCGCCCTGCTGGATGCCGATGCTGCCGCGGGGCGCTCTCTGGATCTCGTTCTGCTGGACGTCATGCTTCCGGACGGAGACGGACTGGCGGAAATGGATCGCCTGACCAAGGGGCCGGGCCATCCTGATGTCATCGTCATCACCGGCCACGGCAACGCCGCGGCGGCGGAAGCCGCGCTCAGCGCCGGAGCATGGGACTATCTGGTCAAGCCCCTGCGCCTGCGGGAACTCAGCCGGATTATCGGAGAAGTCGCGCAGTGGAGGCAGACCCGGAGTACGGTTCAAGACGGGCAGTTCCGGCGGCCGGACATCATCGGAAACAGCCCCGCGCTCATGGACGCGCTGCTTGAGCTCCAGGAGGCGGCTTCCAGCAGCGTGAACGTGCTCATCACCGGCGAAACCGGCACCGGCAAGGATCTGTTCGCCAATGCCCTCCACCTTAACAGCAGCCGTTCGGCAGGTCCCTTCATCACCGTGGACTGCACTTCCATGCCGGACAGTCTGGTGGAAGCCCACCTGTTCGGACACGCGCGCGGGGCCTTTACCGGCGCGGATCGGGCGAGGGAAGGTCTGCTGGCCGCCGCGGATCAGGGCACGCTCTTTCTGGATGAAGTGGGCGAACTGCCTCTGCCCGCGCAGGGTTCCTTTCTCCGCGCACTGGAACAGCACCGCTTCCGCCCCGTCGGGGAAGTGCGCGAAAGCGCCAGTGACTTCCGACTGGTGGCCGCCACCAACCGAAATCTTGACGACATGGCGGACATGGATCTGTTCCGCAGCGATCTGCGGTTCCGCCTGCGCGGCATGCATATCCATGTGCCGCCGCTGCGCCGCCGTCTGGAGGACATTCCCGCGCTGGCCTCACATTTCATCGAAAACTGCTGCCGACGCAACGGCTTCCCCCCCAAGGAAGCAGGACAGGATGTCCTCGACATGCTGTCCATCTATCCCTGGCCCGGCAATGTGCGCGAACTGAAACACGCGATGGAACGGGCCTGCGCGGCGTCGGGCAGCGGGCGCATTCTTGCCCGGCATCTGCCGACGGAAATCCGCATTTCACTTGCCAAAAGCAGGCTGAGTTTTCCCGGCGCATCTTTCGGCGATGCTCCTTCTTCCTCTCCATCCCATCCCGGACTCACGTCCCATGAGGCCGGCGATCTTCTTCCGTCCCCACAGCAGATTCCGCATCAGGCGAGGCAGGACTCCTTTCCCACCCTCAGGGAAAGCCGTGCACGGGCAGATGCCGAATACCTGGAAGCTCTTCTGGCCCGCTTTCGCGGCGACGTGCGCCGCGCGGCTTCGGCAGCGGGAATTTCGCGCGGGCACCTCTACGAACTGCTGAAAAAACATGGTCTGGCCAGGGACGGCGCGGATTCCCCGGACTGTTCCATGAATCGCCCCAGCCCTTCTGCCTCAGGGCATTGAAGATTGACAGAAAAGATTTGCATTTATATCATGAAACCGCATCCGGAGTATTTTCAAGGGAAACATGCTCACGAAGTCGAGTGCAGCAGGGTTCTACCGCGAAGTCTCCTGTTTTTGAAAAATCTGCTGCTGTATTCCGCAAATACGCCAGCTCCATGTCCAGGGAGGCGACGCCTCTTTGTAAAATGCGCGCCAGGCTGTTCATTCAACGGGAAAAACATGTTTCCCCCCACTGCGGCTTGCAGGCGGTTCTGCTCCGCAATCCCGCGGCAAAATGCTTTAATCGGCATTTTCCTGACGAAAATGTCACTCCGCGAATGGTCATGCGACATCCCGGAGGAAAGGGAAGAACGGTTTGGGACGGGGCCGCGTGAAGCTGCGCTGCACACGGTGAAGCGCGGGCATGCGCAGCTTTTGTCATGTGGGATGCGCCATCTCTGCGGCGCCTCTGCCACCCGGCCCGCACAGCGGCATTCCCGTGAACCTTCCGGCGACAGAACTGTCTGAAAATAATTCCCCGAGAAACAGTTTGCAGAACAATATGCTGGTATCCCTTCTTGCTCATCTCAAAAACAAGCATGTCGGCAAATGCAGACATGCTGCAGCAGCCTTCCCGCCCGGGCCTGATTCCGGAGCAGCTTCAGCGAGACTCTCCCTTTCCGGTCGGGAGAGATGAAATTATGACCGGCAGATGCGTTCTTCAATTGCAACATGCAGAAACAGGAGAAATGGGATGGAGTGGAGTGCGGACACAACGGAAGAGGCAAACCCAGCCGGGATATCATATCCTTTCCGGTATGACCTTCCCCTGCATGACGTATTCGCCGCGTTGTCCTCATCTCTGGCGATGCGCGTCCCTCTGAGCGGCGCGGCGCTTTTCAGGGTTGACGACGCGTTCGAGCTGACCGCCGCAGCGGCATGGAATGACTCGGAACCGGGCGCTCCTCACTGTCCGCTCCCGGATCATGCCGCGCTCACGGCATGGTTTTCCCCCCGGAAGGGCGCACGGCTGACGTCCCTGATCGAGAAAACAAACACCCTCTGCGCTGAAATACCTTCCACGGACTTTCCCCTGCCCTGGCGTCCCGGGCCGTGCTGCGCCGTGCTTCTGCCGTTCGGCGGAAAGCCCGCAGGCATTGCGCTGTTCCGCCGCGCCGAAGGGCATCCCTGCTGGAAACCGGGCGAGATGGAAACCCTGGCCTCTCTTGCCCTGCCCCTGGGCATCTTTCTGGCCGGACAGGATTTCTGCGCCGAACAGACACTCCGCAACCGTGTTCTCAACGCGGCTCTGGATCAGGCAAAAGTCTGCATTTATGTCACCAACCCCCGCACTGACGAGATTCTCTACATGAATCAGACCATGCGGGAAAATTTCAACCTGGAAAACCCGGAAGGAAAAATCTGCTGGCAGGTTCTGCAGAAGGGTTTTGAACGCCGCTGCGACTTCTGCCCCATTCCGCTTCTGGAAAAGAACAGCGTCAGCTATCCTCTCTATCACTGGGAAGAACACAATACCCTGACAGGACGGCTGTTTAAAAACTACGACTGTCTGATGCCCTGGATTGACGGAAGTATCGCGCACCTGCAGCAATCCATCGATGTCACCGATTACCAGCACCTGTGGGAAGCGTCCCGGCGCGACGAACTGACCATGCTGCCCAATCGCCGGGCCGGAATGACAAAACTGGACGCGGAGCTGGAACGGGTCGTCACGGACGATATTCCGCTTTCCGTGGCGCTGGTCGACATGAACCTGCTGAAACATATCAATGACAATCACAGCCACGCGGAAGGAGATCGCGCCCTGCGCCTGACGGCGGAAGTGCTGCGCGAAGGTCTGGGCGGCAGCGGTTTCTGTTTCCGCCTCAGCGGGGACGAATTTGTCGCGATTTTTCCGGGAGAAGGACATCACGCCGCGGCACTGCGCATGGAAGAAATACGCGCGGAACTGAACCGCCGCTGGCCGGCGGAAGGACTGCCCTGCGCGGTGGATTTCTGCTTCGGTGTGGCCGAGGCATCCCCCGGCGTCAGAATCTCCGCCGCAGAAGTGATGGCCCGCGCGGACGAAAGAATGTACGAAAGGAAAAAGCAGCTTCATATTCTTGAGGCCAGGCGTCGTCCCACCGTTTCCGCATCCCCGCGGGATGAATGCCATGCCTGTGATCCCCGCATGCTGTATCAGGCCCTGGCCAGAAGCACGGATTCCTATCTCTTCGTTTCCGATGTTGAAACAGGCACGTTCCGTTATTCCAGAGCCATGGTTGAGGAATTCGGCCTGCCTGGCGAAGTTCTTGAAAATGCCGCCGCCGTGTGGGAAGCGCATATTCATCCCGACGACAAGGCCAACTTTCTGGAAGCCAACCAGATTGTCATGGATGGCCGTGCCGACTATCACTGTGTCGAATACCGCGCCCGCAACCGCCGGGGTGAATGGGTATGGGTGCGCTGCCGCGGCGCTCTTGAACGGGACTCTGATGGCAAACCGGGCCTTTTCGCCGGTTTCATTACCAATCTGGGGCAGAAGAACAAAATCGATCCCATCACCGGACTGTTCAACAAAATCCGCATGAAGGAAGATATGGAGCCGCTGCTGCGCGAAAGCCGTCTCCACCCCCTGCAGTTCATGCTGCTGGGCATTGACTCCTTTAAAAATGTCAACAACCTCTACGGCAAACATTTCGGAGATGAAACTCTGCGCATTGTGGCCCAGCGCATTCAAAGCCTTCTGCCGCCCCACGCGTCTCTGTACCGACTGGACGGTGACGAATTTGGCGTAGTGATTCGCGGCTGCCGCGACGAAGCCCGAGCGGTATACAGAACCCTTGCGGAAGCTTTTCGTCATCAGCAGGAATATGACGGAAAAAAATTCTTTTGCACGTTGTCCGCAGGCACTGCCAGCTGTCCCGATGATGCAAAAGATTATGAAAGCCTGCTGCATTGCGCGGATAATGCGCTGGACGCGGCCAAACAGGGAGGAAAAAACCGACAGGTCTTTTTCCTTCCCGAGCAAAGCGAAGTCCAGCGGCGTTCGCTGGAACTTACCGAGCTGCTGCGGGAGAGCGTGGAGCGCGATTTCGAGAATTTTTCCCTTGCGTATCAGCCTCAGGTCACCTCGGACGGAACACGGGTGATAGGGGCCGAGGCTCTGGCTCGCTGGCGCTGCGACAAGTACGGCAAGGTTTCGCCCGGCGAATTCGTTCCGCTGCTGGAGCAAAGCGGGCTTATCGTGCCCTTCGGGCGCTGGGTCTTCCAGCGCGCCGCCGAGCAGTGCCGCGAATGGACGGCAATCCGGCCGGATTTTGAGGTCAGCATCAACCTGTCCTATATTCAGGTTACGTCGGATGACATGCTCCCTTTTATCGAGCGAATATTGAAGAGGCTGGCGCTGTCCCCGCGCAACATAGTGGTGGAGTTCACGGAAAGCTGCGTGATGCAGGGAAATGTGCAAACCGTGTTTGACAGTCTGCGCGCCATGGGCGTGCGCATCGCCATGGACGACTTCGGCACGGGCTACTCCTCACTGGGCATGCTGAAAAATCTGCCCGCCGACGTGGTCAAGATCGATCGCACATTTGTGCGCGACATCCTGCACAGCCGCTTCGACGAGACCTTCATCCGCTTCGTCGTGGAGCTCTGTCACCATGTAAACATCAAGGTATGCCTGGAAGGCGTGGAACACCCGGATGAACACCGTCTGGTAAAAAACATGGGGCTGGACAGCGTACAGGGCTACCTGTTCGGACGTCCGGTAGACCCCGTATCCTTTACTCATACCTTTCTTGCCAAGGGGCCGAAGACCTACTGACAAGACGTTTTTGCGAATATCCGCGCGCTGAACGGAGAAGACTCCCTCGCGGCAAAATCTCGAGACATTCACGTTTCCCCGCAATGTTTCAATCCACAGTCGCCCCATCCGCCGACCTAGAAGGGGGAGGTCTCAAACCACAAAGGAATTTTTGATGAAAGCTGCATTTCAACCATCTGAAATTCAAAACGAATTTCCAGAGAATCATCGAAAAGGCGAATGTTTCGAATCCCGCTCCGCGTGATCTTTCTTCCGCGACCTCCGGATGACGCCCGATCGGCCTTGCCGATACCCGCTCTCGCTTGCGTTCTGCGCCTGCGCCTCCGGCATCAGGAATATGTTCAACGCAACTCTGCAGCAGAGCGATGCTTCAAGCCAGACTTTTCAGAAAACGGTACAGGCTCTCCCTTGACTCCGGAGCCAGACGGGCAACCATCTGTCCGATTTCCCTGTCCCGCTCGGGCAAGTCGGGCGGAAGCTCAAGCTGTTTCTGCCTTCCGGGCAGGATATCGTACTTTTTGATCTTGCTGTACATGGTGCTGAGCGGGATGCCGAGAAAGGACGCCGCTCTGCGGATATTTCCCTGATTGCTTTCCAGCGCCTCGAAAATAAGCCTTCTCTCGAAAGCGCCCCTGCGCCCGGCAAAGCCCCCCTCGAAGCAGGGAGCGGCTTCCCGGGCCGCATGCAGCGGAGGAATGCGGATGACGTCTCCATCCGCAAGATTGACGTGAAGACGAATGCAGTTTTCCAGCTCACGCACATTGCCCGGCCAGTCGTGCGCCGCAAGATTGCCGAGAGATTCTGGCGCGAGAGGAAGTTCCCGGCCCCGGGCCGCGGAGGAAAACATGCGCGCGAAATGCCGGGCGAGCAGGATCACGTCATCCCCCCGCTCCCGCAGAGCCGGAATGCGAAGCGGAAAACCATTGAGCCGCCAGAAGAGATCCTGGCGGAATCTCCCCTGCCGGATGAGTTCCGGCAGATCCCGGTTGGTGGCGGCAATGACGCGCACATCCACCCTGTGCGGACGGGCCGATCCTATTTTGCTGAGTTCTCCGCTTTGCAGAAAGCGCAGCAGATTGGCCTGCACATCCAGCGGCAGCTCCCCCACCTCGTCAAGAAAAATCGTGCCCCCGTCGGCCAGCTCGAACTTGCCTACCTTGCCCCGCAGACTTGCTCCCGTGAACGTCCCTTCCTCATAGCCGAACAGTTCGCTCTGGATCAGCCCCTGCGGCAAAGCCCCGCAGTTGACGATGAGAAACGGGCATTTTGCCCGCGCTCCCGCATTGTGTATGGCATGGGCGAAGAGCTCCTTGCCCGTTCCGCTTTCCCCGGTGACAAGCGTGGTCATGTCCCCTGCGGATGCCTTGCGCGCGAGTTCAATGGTTCCGCGCAGCGCCGGAGACTCTCCCATAATATCTTCAAAGCGGTACAGCGCTCCGGGAGTCGCCACCCGGGCGGCCAGTTCGCGAACCCTGCGGGCGCGGCGCAGTATGATGACAGCGCCTCCCAGGTGATCATGGCTGACCGTGGCGTAGAAGGCCGTTCCCTTGCGGGGCCGCCCCCTCAGAACGGTAAAGAAATCGGTCAGATCCCGATCCAGCCTTTCTCCGAAGTCCGGGGCAAAGGGTATCAGCTCCAGAAGTTCCGCTCCCTCGCGCAAATCCGTAAAATTCTCCGCCGCCACGCGATTGAAGGACAGCACTCGCAGTTCCTTGTCAATATAAATGATGGCGTCGTCGATGTGATCCAGCAGAAATTCCCGGTAGGAACGGTGGATACCGGCATTTACGGAGCTGGATACGGCCTTGGCGGCGATATCGCTCATGGCCTTGATGGAAAAATCATAGTCCCCGCAGTGCAGCAGCACGCCGAAAGCTCCGTGGACAACGCCGTCTTCCGTGATAATCGGCGCCGCACTGGAAACCTGGCCCGAAAAGTCTTCAAAATAATGTTCAAAGCCGTACACCGTGGAAATGTAGCGGTTCTCGATACAGGACTGCACGCTGTTTGTGCCGAGCAGTTCCTCGGAACAAACCAGACCGGGCCGGAACGGAAAGGGATGATTGTTGAGCCCGGCCAGCAGCACGCCGTCCCTGTCCGTCACGAAGACGCAGCATTTCACCCCCTTGATGCCCTTTTCCGGCCCGTTAAGCAGCTCAAATACGCTGTGCATCACGGGAGCGGCATGCGTCAGGATCACGCTGCAACGCTGTCTGCGCTCTTCCAGCTCCCTTTCGGGCAGGATATGAAACTTCGGCCTGTCTCTCCGGCTCCGCTCCCGGCAGCGCAGCCATGAATCAAGGATGAAGTCCCGTATTCCGTCCCGTTCCACCGGCGTTCCGGCCTTGAAGGCCCTGTGACGGCGTTCCAGAGCGAGATGTTCCTCTCCTGAGACGGGAATGTCAGGCATGATGCTCTCCTGCCGCGCATGCGCGCCATTTCGCTTGTCAGCTCAAAGTTTAAAATGCTGCCTTTCCCAAAAATTATACTTTTTGGAAAATATTCTTGTTTTCGAGAATATACTGCTGAAAAAAATATGGCAAATAATATCATAGCAAATTGTATTTTATATCTAAATTACATGACGGCATGGTGATTGCTTCTGCATGTGAAAACTTTTTTATCAGGAGGCCGTCGCCATGATCATCGACACCAGGATGCGCCCCATGTGGGGGGAATTCGCCAGGCAGTTCACACCCGGGGCATGCGCGCCCTTTTTCCGCAAAATCGGCATGAACATGCCGGAATCCGTACAAAAAAGTTCCGAAGAAGACATGATCCGGGAGATGGACGAAGCCGGCATTGCCGTGGGCATCGCCCCGAGCCGCTTCATTTCCAACGAACACCTCACGGAAATGGTCGAACATTTCCGCGGGCGCTTCGTCGGCATGGCATCAATTGATTCCGCCAACAGCATCAGGGAAAACCTGGACATTATCCGTACCTACGCGGTGGACGGCCCGCTTAAAGGCATTCATTTCGAGCCGGGACACAGTTCCCTTCCCCTTTATGCCGATGATCCCAAATTCTATCCGATCTACGAATACTGCCAGGAACAGGGGCTGGTCGTGGGTATCATGCTGGGCGGCAACAACGGCCCGAACCTCATCAATCATACCAACCCGGCCATTATCACGCAGCTGGCGGCGGACTTTCCGGGCATCAACTGGTTCATATGCCATGGCGGCTGGCCGTGGGTGACGGAAATCCTGGGCGCATGCTTCTGGCATGAAAACATCTGGATCGAGCCTGATCTCTACATGTTCAACTGTCCCGGCGCGCAGGAGTATATCAACGCGGCAAACGGCTTTCTCCAGGATCGTTTCATGTTCGGTTCGGGATATCCGCTGCTGCCGCTGGGAGAAACCGTGAAACGGGCGAGAGAGATGTTCAGCGACGCGGTGTATGACAAGGTGATGTATAAAAACGCCGCCGAGCTCTTCAATCTGACGCTCTGACAGGTTCAGGCCGGACGCCTTTCATTTCAGAGTCCCCCCCCGGAACACCTCTCTCCCCAAGGAGCACAAGCATGAGCAGAATCATCAACAACTATTTTGACGGGCTTGCCATCACGCCGCGCCACCGCCTGATCTACGTTGTGATTATGTTCGCCTACTTTTTCGAACAGTTCGACAACTGGAATTTCGGCTATGTTCTGCCCTCCATCATGCAGAGCATGGGTCTGGATATGGGGCACGCAGGCATCATAACCTCCTGGTATTTCGTCGGCATGATGACAGGGAGCATCGCGGGCGGCATTCTCGCGGACATGCTGGGGCGCAGGAACGCTCTTCAGCTTGGCGTACTCATCTTTTCCGGCTCTTCCGTCGCCTGCGGCCTGGCCGACGGATTCTGGCTGCTCACCGCCGCGCGCGCCCTGACCGGTTTCGGCATCATGTGCGTGAACATGAGCGTCATCCCCTATACGACAGAGATTTCTCCCGCCGAATCGAGAGGCAAATGGCAAAATCTCATCGCCGCGGCGGGTCTTGTCGGTGTTCCGGCTGTAGGCGTGCTCTGCCGCATTCTGCTTCCTCTGCATCCCGAAGCATGGCGCTGGGTATTCTACGCCGGGGGCGCGGGCATCCTGCTCTTCCTCGGCGCACACCGCTTCATCCCCGAATCTCCGCGCTGGCTTATGGCCAGAGGGCGGCGCGAAGAAGCGGAGCAGGTGGTACGCGAAATTTCCGGCGTGGATGTCGATCTTTCCGAAGTAAAAGTGGAAAAGGGCGGCATCCGCCCGTCCCCGGCCGAGATGCTGCTCGGCCTGTTCTCGCGCGATCATGTCCGCACCGCACTGGTGGTCATCTCCCCCTTTCTGCTGCTCGGTCCGGCAAGTTATCTCTTTCAGAACTGGACAACCACGCTGTTCAAGTCCCAGGGGTTCTCGCTGGAAGACAGTCTGACCATCACGCTGTTCATGCAGCTCGGCATCCCGGCGGGATGCTTCGCGTTCAGCTTCATTTCCGAAATGGGCGGACGCAAGATTCCCCTCATCGGCAGCATGATCTGCATGGGCGCAGCAGGCCTTTCCTTCATCTGGTGGACGGAAATCTGGCAGTACTGCGCCGCCGGTTTCCTGATGATGGGATGTACAAACGGCATGATCTACACCTATCTCGCCTATGCTTCGGAGTCGTTCCCTTCCAGCATCCGCAGCATAGGGCTGGCGGTACTTCAGGCCGGCAACCGGATCATGACATCCCTTTCTTCGCTTGTCGTTCCCGTACTCTACGGCACCTTCGGTTTCTCCGGCATCATCAGCGCCTTCTGCGCTCTCTGCGTGATTCCGGCCCTGTTCATGGCGTTTTTCGCCAAACGCACGGGAGGCAAGCCGCTGGAAGAAATTTAGAACATTTTCGTTTTGAAAATGCTCCCGGAGTCGGGCAGGACAGGCCCCATCTCTGCACTCTTCATCCGTAACCCGCTTCGCGCGAACGGCTGAAAGCGCCGCGGCTCCCTCCTCTCAGGTGCCGCCGCAATTCACTTGCGGCGGCAGGTTCCGGCTTCAGGCATGAATCCTGCGGGCCGGAATATGATGTCCCGCCCTTGAACCGGACTGCACAACCGATTCAAAGACGGGACACTTTCATCAAAAATCCCTTTATGATTTGAACCTTCCCCTTCAGGAAGAAAAAGGGACTCAAAGGCGGCAAGGTGATGAAATTCTTTTTGCCCTCTCATCCGCCGGCTGCGGAATCAGTCCGCGGATGGCACGACCATGAATGAAAACACAATCCCCCGATACAAGACGCAGGCACATGCCGTCGCTGCGGGGAACCGTTCAGGCAGGCATGGCCAGCGCGGGCACGCCCATGACCCCAGCCGCCTCTTCCCGCTCCTCGTCCTCACGAACGATATCAAGATAATAGGAGGCCTCGGCCTGAAGACGGCGCAGGAACATGTTGTTATGGTGATGTCCTGAACAGTGCACCTCAAAAGCGCCCTGGAGGGGCATGCCGAACATGGCCATATCGCCCACGAAATCAAGGATCTTGTGGCGTACGAATTCATCCGGACAGCGCAGCCCCTCGGGATTCACGATACCGTCTTCATCCAGCACCACCGCATTGCCGAGACTGCCGCCCAGCGCCAGCCCCTTGCTGTGCAGGTATTCCACTTCCTGAAGAAAACCGAAGGTCCGGGCGTCGGCAATACGCATGAAGCTTTCCGGCGTAATTTCCAGAGCCAGCCGCTGACGGCCGATGGACCTGTGCGGAAAGTCGATGGTATAATCCACATAAAAGCCATGATGCGGACGGGCATGGATGGCCTTGCCCTCGCCTGCCACGGACAGGGAACGGCGGATACGGGCCACACGGCGTTCCATGTGCTGCGCACGCACTCCGGCATCACGGATCATCCTGACGACCTGCGCGGCAGAGCCGTCCATAATCGGAACCTCGCCGCCCATCACATGCACCTGCACATTGTCCACCCGCAGGCCGTTCAAGGCGGCAAGCACATGCTCCACCGTGGACACGGATGCCTTGCCGTCGCTCAGCGTGGTGGCCAGCGCGGTTGCGGTCACCGCTTCCGGCTCGGGATGAATGCGGCGTACGCCGGAAGACGTGTGCGCAAAAAACACGATGCCGGAATCCACAGGGGCGGGCTGAAACTTGATTTGCACATCCCTGCCGGAATGCAGTCCTACTCCTGTGAACGACACCGGACGGGCGACAGTGGTCTGAAACATGCTTTATCCTCCATCATGCTGCACGCGTCCGGCGTGAAGCATGCTGTACACAATATGTTTGCCTCTTGTTTTATGCAATATTCATGCCTGAACATAAAATCTTATTATTTCAATATAATAACTTTAAAAGTCTAGACTTTTGCCCCTTGAACGTATCTTTTTAACCACACTCCTTTCGCTCTTTTCCCCCCACAGAGGACAAAAAGCCACAGTCATTTCCCTGCGACCGGGAAGACTCTGCTGCAGAACTGCGCCGGGAATATCCTTAGACCGCCGGAGGCAGCGTGGTGCAGGACATCAGCAGAACATGGGGAGGCCCCCGGAATCTGGCCGGACCTCTTCTTGTGGTGCCCTGCACGGAAAATCACATTACGGAACGTCGGGTGAGAGATGAAAGCCGCCCGCCGGATTCACCGGACGCCTGCAGACTCATCAAGAGTTCCGGGCAGGCGTGGCTCTCTTTGAAGCCGGCACCCAGCATCAACTCGTTCACCGCGCGGTGAAATACGGCATCCTGTTCATCGGCCTGACCATCCTGGCCTTCATTGTGCTGGATCTGGGGCTGCGCGCACGTCTGCATCCCGTGCAGTACGAGCTGGTCGGCTGGCCACGGTGGTGTTCTATCTCTCTGCTTTCGCTGGCCGAGCATGTGGCTTTCGGCGCAGCCTGCGCGGCCGCTTCGAGCTGCCCCATTCTGATGATCTCCGTGTACGCTGCGGCCGCACTTCCAGCGCGGTGAAAGGCCCCCTCCGACAACGGCTGACGACGCTTCGTCTCGCGCGGCTTCGCCGCTCTCGACCGCGCTTCG
>OLFV01000079.1_pt1 | contig 110946 bp, 97 predicted proteins | sample 1605551 | NCBI WGS metagenome assembly OLFV01 (sample SAMEA3888922, study PRJEB22519) | human gut metagenome | biome: human gut; feature: human-associated habitat; material: faeces | place: Denmark | collected 2011
CACTAGTCTCTAGTCACTAGCCGATGGAAGCCAGCTGACGCTAGCGAAATAAAGGTGCTGAGGATGATTTTTTCACAGTGCCTTATTTCCTGTCTATCCGAATCCTCCCCTGCCCTTCCGGTTTCCGATAGGCCTCGCTGACGCCCTGTTTCTGGACGTAATCAGCCAGGATGTCCACGTCGGACAGGCCCGGTTCCGCTACCAGGGTGGTGTCCCGGAACATGGTATAGCCGTTGCCCCCGTCGCTGAGGATGTAGCTGGTCCCGGCCACCAGATAGTCTTCCGCCGGATCCAGGGGTTTGCCGCCGATCATCACCTGGCGGACCCTCCGTTCCCCTTCCACCCGGGCGAAATTTCCCTGGTCATCCAGTTTCACCGGTGAGGGGATGGCCGGATCGTAGACAAAGGTCAGCCCGGATACCTGGAGGAACCCGCCGTTTTCTTCCGGCGCATGGGATACGCTCAGTTCCAGGGCATCCAGCAGCTGCTGGCCGGAAATACTCCGGAGCACCGCCTGGTTCCCAAAGGGGAACAGGGTCAGAAGGGTCTTCCGGGTCCAGGCGCCCCGGGGCAGACCGGACCGGAAGGAGCCCCCGTTGATCAGGGCCGCATCCGCCTTGAAACAGGTCCGGAAAGCATCTGCGGCAAAATCCCCCAGATTGGTTTCCTTCTGGCGCACGGCCCGCTGGCCCTCCAGGGAATCCACCAGTTCCACAGAGGATTCTCCCACCTTCTGGGACAGGGCCCGGTCCACTTTGGCCATTTCTTTCCGGACCAGTTTCTCCACCTGGGGATCCGGCTCCATCAGCTCCCGGACCAGTTCGCCCCGGATGATACCGTCATCTTCGATGACCATACGCCCCAGGCTTTGGAGTTTGGTGCCGGTCTGGGCCACCGGGATCATTTTCCCGTTCCGGTCCGGATAGAACACTTCGTACTGTTCGTGAGAATGGCCGTCGATGAGCCCGTCCACGCCGGTTACATGGGCCAGGAGTGCCCGGCTGCTCCATACGGGGATGGAACCGTCACTGCCCAGATGCGCCACCAGGATCACCGTATCCGCCCCTTGTTCCCGTGCTTCCTCCACCGTATCCTGGACCTGTCTGTAAAGCTTCACCCCTGCTTTGTCCTCACAGAATCCATAGATAAAATGGCCTTTTTCGTCCTGGAAGAACCGGGGCGTGGACGACACCAGGGTACCGGGGGTGGTGACCCCGATAAGCGCCACCTTCCGTTCTTTGAAGGGAAAGATCCGGTAGGGGGCCAGGACGGATTTCCCGGTATCCAGCCGGACGAAGTTGCAGCTGGTGTACCCGCAGTCCAGTTTTTTGGCCAGGGACAGGAAGTTGTCCATGCCGTAATCGAATTCATGGTTGCCGGGAATGGCAAAATCATAGCCCGCCCCATTCAGGATCCGGACCATGGCCCGTCCGTCGGTGAGTTTCCCCAGGGGTTCCCCCTGGATGGCATCTCCGGCGTCCAGGAGCAGGGTCTGGGGATTCAGGGCTTTCTGTTTCTTTTTATAAGCCGCCACCCGGGCCAGGGTCAGGTTCCTGTCCACCCCGCAATGGATGTCGTTGGTGTGGAGTATCACCACCTGGGCCCAGGCCTGGAGAGGCAGCAGAAGGGCAAAGAGGGCGGCAGAAGCGCCGGCCCGCAGGAATTTCTTGCGGTTGAGCATGGTTTTCTCCTCTCTTTTTTACAGCCGGTCAAAGACTTTTTCCACCATGGGCCACAGCCGGTCCTGATCCACGGCAAAGACGATCCGGGCCTTCTGGGTACCTTCCGGTCCAAAGCCCCGGTAAGCCAGCGTATCTCCATAGCCCGGTCCGTACTGGTCATTCACATCCACCGGCAGGGTTTCTTCCCGGGTGATCACCAGGGGATCGATGACCACAGCAGCGGCCAGCACATCCCAGATATAGCTGGAAAAGCCCGGATCCTGCTGGAACAGAGGCCCTGCCCAGTAATCCTTCCACATGGCACAGGCCCAGGGCTGGGTGATTTTCCCCGTAAGCACCTGATATTCCTGCCGGCTCAGTTTGGCCGTATTGCATACATCCAGCGGCAGGAACACCTGTTCCGTCCAGGGTGCCCGGTACACTTTCCGGGCCGATTCCGGATCGATCCATACATTGAATTCTCCGTGGGGCATCACATTGCCTTCCACCATGAAGGCTCCGGCCATGTACACCACCCGTTTCACCTTTCCGGCAATGGACGGATCCCGGTCCAGGGCTGCCGCCAGGTTGGCTCCACTTCCAATGGCCACCAGGGTCACCTCTCCAGGATTCTTCCGGATGGTCCGGACAATGAAATCGGCTGCCGCCTCCTTCCGGGGCTGCAGTTCCGGTTCCCGGTGGTACCGTTCCCGGTATACCTGCTGCCAGGAAGCCGGACGGGGATAGCCGGCGGCTCCTTTATGGCTGTCGAAATTCTGTCCGTACAGGCGTTTTTCTTCCGCCATATGGGCAAACCGGTCTTTCCGGGTGGGTTCATTCACCCCCATAAACACCGGGATATCCTTCCGTCCCATCCCTTCCAACTGACGGATGGCCGCTGCGGTCCCGGTTTCCACCCAGGTGTTCCCAAAGACGATGGTCACCCCTTCCAACTGGATGTTGGGGGCCTGGGCCAGCATCATCATGGCCACCCCGTCATCCAGCAGTTCCACCATATCCGTATCCAGGATCACCTTTTCCTTCTCAGCTGCCAGCCCCCGCCCCAAAGGGGCCAGGACCGCAAGCGCCAGGATCCCCACAATACGAAAGAATTTTCTGAAATCATTCTGTATCTTCATTGTCTTCACCTCCTGTCTCCAGTATACCGGAAGCAGGAGATTTCCGCACTGTACTAAAGTACAGGGTTGAGAAAAATGGAGGGGTTTTGCACAAAAAGTACAACACCCCTCCATTTTGTCAGCTGTCAACGGTCAGCGGTCAGCGGCCGATAGAAATCAATTTTCAAATTGATTTTTAAACAGCATAAACCGTAGGGGGCGCAGGCCCGGCGCCCCGCAGAACACATGGTCAACTTCTGATTTGGCGGGCAGCCGGGCCTGCTGCCCCTACAGGTACGATTTATCCAATTGTTGCCCTTGTTCAAAGCCAGTTTACTGGCTTCCTTCGGCAGTTGACAGTTGACTGCTGACAGGGTCTGTTGCCCCAGCAACAGACCTACTCCCTCCCTGCATACCCCTTCTCTGCCGCTTCCACAGCCAGTCCCACCAGGCTTTTGTGGCCGGTTTTGCTGAGCATGTTGCTGATGTGGAAGCTGACGGTCCGGCGGGTCAGCTGCAGCCGGTCGGCGATTTCCTGATAGCTCAGGTTCTGGCAGACCAGGTGCAGGATCTGGATTTCCCGCTGGGTCAGGGTGGCGTTGTAAAATCCAAAGGTGGTCCGTTCCTGGACATCCGGGAACAGATGCTTCCCCTCCATGGTACGGTGGATGCAGTCCACGAACTGGTCTGCAGCACTTTCTTTGTAGATGAAACTGTCCGCCCCCGCCTCCTGGGCCAGTTCCACAAAATGCACATCTTGGAAACCGGTCATGATGATGACTTTGATCTGGGGAAAATGCTTTTTGATCTTCCGGGTACATTCGATCCCGCTGGTCTTCCCTTCCATGCAGATATCCATCAGTACCACATGGGGCTTCAGCCGGCCGCAGGCTGTTTCCACCATTTCCGAAAAGGGCAGCTGCCCCACCACCTCCAGGTCTTCATAAGGTTCCAGCAGCCTGGCCAGCCCATCCAGCAGGATTTTCTGGTCATCCACCAGCAGAATACGGATCATCGTTCGTCCCTTCCTTTTCTTCCATCCCAAAACGGATTTTCAGTATAAAATGAGGGGTCCCGGAAACGTCCAGTTTCCCGCCCCGGCTTTCCACTTTTTCCCGGATCCCGGTAAGCCCGCCTCCTGCCTGGACGGGTCCGGTGCAGCCCAGTCCATTGTCCTGGATCAGAAGGTTTTCTTCGTCCAGGACCAGAGCCACCTGGCTGGCCCGCCCATGGCAGACGGCATTGGTCAGGGCTTCCCGGATGATCTGCACATACAGTTCCCCTTTCCATTCCTCCTCCGGCAGATTTCCCCGCACGGTGACCAGTACCCCCAGCTTCCGGTACACAGAGACCAGTTCAGCCAGCCGCACCTGGGGTTTCACCCGGATTTCCTGCCGCACATCAGAAAGCATGCTGACCAAAAGGGGCATGATTCGCTGGTAATCGGCAAAATTCCTGTTGTTCAATACCTGCTGGAGCAGGCTGATCCGCATCCCCATCAGATCATGGATCCGGATCCGGATTTCCCGGAGGGTTTCCCGGCTCTGGATTTCCTGGACATGCTGGAGCAGTTCCTTCAGCTCGGCATTTTTCTGCTGCAGCTGCCGGTTCTGCTGGTCCAGGGACTGGTTCAGCCGCTGGAGTTCCGTGACATCACTGGCAGTCAGCTGCCAGTGGGACTGCCCCTGGAAATAGATCTTGACCCGCTGGAACAGCAGCCAGCGGCCGTCCGGCAGCCGGAAAAGCAGCCCTCTGCCCTGGTTTTCCCGATGCAGCCCGGGCCTGCGGACTTCCTGGAGCAGGTGCCACAGCATATTGCCGTTCCGGATCCCCACCCCCAGGACACTTTCCGTATACCGGAACAGGGCCCGGTTCATCAGCACCGGTTCGCCGCTGGCCAGCGAGATCAGGACCCCTTCCTCTAAAGAATCAATGGCTTCCTGAATGGAATACTCCGTGATCTGCATCCGTTTTTCCTGGATGGTTTCCGGCAGGAGATCCAGGGACCGCACCAGAAAAAGCCCCAGGGCCAGGCCCATCTCCCAGGGATAGCTCCCGTCGAAAAAGGGCAGAATCGCCATTCCGGCCAGGCACAGGGACAGACACCTGATTGAATCTCCCTGCTGCCACAGGGTCAGCACCAGGAGACTGCCGCCAAGGACCAGACGGAACCCCGTACCATAGGGCTCTTCCCGGCTCAGCTGGATATCCTGGATCAGATCGCTTTCCAGGAGGATCAGGAGGACCAGGATCACCCCTTCCAGCGCTTTCCGGCGGCGAAACCGGAACCGGGGAAGGGGCTGGAGGAAATAGATCAGGAGGCTCTGGCTCATCAGCCCCACAAAGCCCAGCAGCACCAGCACCCGGTGAAACAGGGGTCCCAGCTTCACAAAATCTACCATGATCCGTCCCCCTTCTGGTGCTGAAGAACCAGACTGCTCCCGTATTCCAGTTCCCGGCAGAACAGGCCCCTGCCATAACGAGATTGATGCTGCGCCACAAATTCCCGGACCCAGGGCCGGGGATCCCAGAGCAGGGACAGCTCCCATCCCTTCTCACTTTCTTTGAAGCAGCAGATCTGGGAACTTTCCCCCTGGCGCACCGCCTCTTCCGAAGCCTCCTCCAGCAGCTGGAAGAAAGCCAGGGCCGTTGTCACCGGCAGCTGCCCCTCCAGACGATCGTCCACCAGCGTCTTCACCCCGGTCCGTTCCAGGTAATGGCAGAGTTCCCGGACCGCCAGCTGCAGTTCCCGGACCGGCAGACAGTTGTCTTCCCGTCCCCGGAGCAGCAGCACACACTGCTTCTTCAGGTAGCAGGCCAGCACATTGAGCCGGGCCACCAGCTGCCGGGCCTCAGGGCCCCCTTCCGCCTGTGCCAGGGCCCGGGCATATTGCTGGAAAAGAGGACCTCTGGTCTGGAGGATGCCCTCCACTTCCTCATAGATCCGTTGCCGGGTCTGCTGATGGATCCGTTCTCTCCGGATTTTTTCCCAGTTCCGCCGCAGCCGGTAGACCCGTTGGAGGGTCAGGGCCGTCAGTTCCAGTTTTTTCTTCTTCTGGCGCAGTTCTCCCATATCCTGGTACCATACCACCTGCCCTCCGGAAATGGGCATGGTCCGCCGCTGCCAGTCTCCGTCCGGAGAGACGGGCAGCTGTTCGCACTGGTACACCACACGTCCCTGCCGGTCCAGGATGGTCAGCCCCAGGCGGGAATGGAGAAAGCAGTCCCGATACTGACTGTTCCCCGGCAGCAGCCGGGAACGGAGCAGGGCTTCCATCCAGAGGAAACCGAAAAATGCCGTCCACAGGACCAGTTCACTCCGGAAGATCCAGGAAACCCGCAGGATATAGCTGGCAATGTATCCTCCGTACAGCAGGATGACCGTAAAGGGCTGCCACAGCCTCTCCAGACTGATTTTTTCCCGGAAAGCCCTCCAGCACAGCCATCCATTGGCCAGAAGCAGCTGGGCCAGATAACTGAACAGGATCAGGTAATACACAAATCCATAGGTATAGATATCCTGGTGGGGATTGGTACTGGGCTGGATCTGGAACACCAGCTGATGCCAGTCATTGGTCAGGGCCAGCCCGGCTAAAAGAAGGTCAACAAGCAGCAGGCCCTGGAGCCAGCGGGGAAGAGCCCTGTCTTCCGGGGTCCGGTTGCTGGCATAGCTGATCCAGACCACCAGAAAAGCCAGCAGCCCCATGCAGGGATAATAGCCGTACCAGAGCAGGCGAGCCAGGGCAGCCCAGCCGGTAATCAGGGTCAGCCGCAGCAGCCGGATGGTCAGCCAGACCAGCCACACCCAGATGCTCCAGCCCACCACCTCCCGGGCCCCCAGCTGGAAGATCCGTTCCCGGAGGGACCCACCCCACAGGATCACCCCGATCATTATGATCAGATACAATACAGGCAGAGGAATGCCAAACCGGGGTTCCTGCAGGAACGGTAGGAGCTCTGTCATTTCCTGTAAAAATTGCTCCATGGTCCCCTCCCTCCTGTCAAGCTAAGTGATTAGCATGACTTTTTCCTCATTATACCATGAAGGAAAGAGAAAGAAAAAGGGACTGCTGCCTGCGGTATGCGGCAACCAGTTTTTGCAGCATATTCAAAAATTTGCCTGCAAATTCAATATTTGGCTCCAGCCTTCAGGCTCCAAACTTAAGCCGCTATGCGTCTCTACGACCAGGGGGTTGTTGCACAGAACGTGCAATAACCCCATCCCGGCCTCCCTCTTCACTCTTCCCTATTTTCTTTTTTCACGGTACAATAGAAAGAGAAATCTGATAAAAGGAGGCCTTACCATGCTCGTCCACCATCTGTTGTCCTTTGGTGAACCGGACCGGCTGGCGGTCTTTGACCAGGGCCGTTCCTATACCTACCTGGATCTCCGTACTCTGGTCCGTCAATGCCGGAATGCCCTGTATGCCCAGGGGATCCGGCAGCAGACCCGTGTTGCCATTTTTTCCCGGAAAACCGTCCACTACATCGTTGCTTATCTGGCCCTGGCTTCCCTGGGCGCCATTGCCGTACCCATCAACAGCCAGCTGAGCCAGCGGGAAGTGGGATTCATCCTCCGGGATTCTGAGTCCAGTTTACTGCTCTATACCGGTAATCCTTTTGCCTGGAACGCCCTGGAAGCCACAGCGGATCTGGAGGGATCCATCCGCCAGCTGCCTCTGGACGGGTATCTGGACAGCCCGGCCCCGGAAGCGCCGTCTCTTTCGGAAACCTTCACGGACCAGGAGCCTTTCCTCATCATCTATACTTCCGGCACCACCGGCCGGCCCAAAGGGGCTCTGCTGTCCCACGCCAATGTGACCTGCAACGCCCGCCAGTTCCAGGAAATCCTCTGCATCACCCCAGAGGACCGGGTACTGGCAGTGCTGCCCCTGTACCACTGTTTCTGCCTGATCACCGCCTTGATCAATCCACTGCTGGTGGGAGCCTCCATCTTCCTGTATGACAGCGTGAACCTGAAGGACATTGTCCATTTCATCCGGGACCAGCAGCTGACGGTGCTGTACCTGGTGCCTTCCCTCTGTTCCCTGCTGGTCCGCCGAGGACAGCCGGAGGACCTGGCCTCCGTCCGGTACACCGTGGTGGGAGGCACCGCCATGCCGCTTTCCCTTCTCCAGGCTTTCGAAGCCCGGTACCATCAGCCCATCATTGAAGGATACGGCCTTTCGGAAGCTTCGCCGGTGGTGTCCGTCAATCCCCCGGAGAAGGTGAAAAGCGGCACCATTGGCCTGCCCCTGCCGGAGATCCAGGTGAAGGTGGTGGATCCGGAGGGCCGGGAAATGCCCCAGGGCAGCCGGGGCGAACTGCTGGTCAAAGGACCCAATGTAATGCTGGGCTACTGGCATCTGCCGAAAGCCACGGCAGATGCCCTGGTGGACGGATGGCTCCACACAGGCGATGTGGTGGTGGAAGATCAGGACGGATACCTGCGGATCGTGGACCGGCTGAAGGATATGATCATCAGCATGGGGGAAAACATCTATCCCCGGGAAATCGAAGAACTGGTCTACGCCTACCCGGGCATCGACGAAGCGGCGGTCATCGGCATCCCGGACAAGCTCCGGGGCCAGGCCGGATGCTGCTTCTACACGGTCCGGGAAGGGGAAACCGTGGACCCCAGGGCCCTGAAAAAATACCTGCAGCAGAATCTGGCCATCTACAAAGTCCCCCGGGTCTTCCGTCAGCTGGAAACCATGCCCCACCTGGCAACGGGGAAAATCGCGAAGAAGGAACTTAAATGAAAAAGGAGTACTGCACATGAGCGTGCAGTACTCCTTTTTTGTCAGCTGACCGTTGACAGGGCTGTTGCTCACGCAATAGCCCCATTTTTTTATCCCCTTACCAACCGGTAGTACTTCTTCTTCCCTTTCCGCAGCATCAGGCTTTCTTTGTCTGCGAACAGGGCGTCGTCCACCAGGGTATCCACGTCGGTGACTTTGGCATCATCGATGGAAAGGCCGTTCTGCTGCATCAGCCGGCGGCCTTCGCTCTTGGTGGCGATCACCTTGTTTTCTGCCAGGAGATCCAGCAGACGGCAGCCCCATTCGTCCTTCCGGACGGTGATGGTGGGCACATTGTCCAGGTTGCTGCCGGATCCGAACAGGGCTTCCGTGGCGTTTTTGGCCTTTTCCGCTTCGGCTTCCCCGTGGACGATCTTGGTCACTTCGTAAGCCAGCACTTTCTTGGCTTCGTTGATTTCCGCTCCCTGGAGAGCTCCCAGACGGCGGACTTCCTCCATGGGCAGGAAGGTCAGCAGGGCCAGGCATTTTTCCACATCCGCATCATCGATATTCCGCCAGTATTGGTAGAAATCGTAAGGAGAGAATTTCTCCGGATCCAGCCATACGGCGCCGCCCACGGTCTTGCCCATTTTCTGGCCCTGGCTGTTGGTCAGGAGGGTGTTGGTCATGCAGTAAGCCGGCTGCCGGTCTTTCCGGCGGATCAGTTCCACCCCGGCAATCATGTTGGACCACTGGTCGTCCCCGCCCAGTTCCATGACGCAGTTGTAGTTTTTGTGCAGGGTATAGAAGTCATAGGCCTGCATGATCATATAGTTCATTTCAAAGAAGGTGAGCCCGTTGTCGCTGGCCAGACGGGTCTTGTAGCAGTCGGCGGCCAGCATCCGGTTCACGGAGAAATGGACCCCCACGCTCCGGAGCATGTCCACATAGTTCAGCTTCAGCAGCCAGTCGGCGTTGTTGGCCACAATGGCTTTTCCTTCGGACAGGTCGATGAACCGGCCGATCTGTTTCTTGAAACATTCGATATTGTGGTTGATGAATTCGGACGTCAGCATCTTCCGCATTTCGTTTTTGCCGCTGGGATCCCCCACCATGCCGGTGCCGCCTCCCAGCAGGATGATGGGACGGTGGCCGGCCCGCTGCATATGGGCCATGACCATCAGGGCGATGAAATGCCCTACATGGAGGCTGTCCGCGGTGGGATCAAAGCCGATATAGAAGGTGATCTTTTCCTTTCCCAGCAGTTCTCTGATTTCATCCGGGTGGGACATCTGTTTCAGGTATCCCCGTTCTTCCAGTACATCCAATACGTTCATGGAACATCCTCCTGTAGTGATATTTACGCAAAAAGCCGGCTGGTCCGGCAAAAACGCCTGACCAGCCCGGCCGGTTATTTCTTGGGAATTTCAGACGTGCAGTGGGGGCACCGGGTTGCTTCCGGATCCACCGGCATTTTGCAGAACGGACACAGGGTTGGTTCTTCCTTGGGTTCTTCTTTCTTGAACCGGTTCAGCAGGGAAATCAGGCAGAAAATCACAAAGGCCATGATGATGAAATCGATGACATTGGTGATGAAGCTGCCATAGGCGATCACCGGCAGATTGGCTGCCTTGGCTTCCGCCAGGGTGCTGACTTTCTTGCTGGACAGGTTGAGGAACAGATCGGAGAAATCCACCCCGCCGATCAGGATCCCCAGCGGCGGCATGATGATGTCATTGACGGCAGAAGATACGATCTTCCCGAAAGCACCCCCGATAATGACACCGACGGCCATGTCCACCACATTGCCCCGGAGGGCAAACGCTTTAAATTCTTTCAAAAAACTTCCCATCATATTCTCCCCTTATTTTTTCGGTGGCAGGATTTCCAGCCAGTAGTTGTCCGGATCCGTGATGAAGTAAATCCCCATGGCCGGATTTTCGAAGCAGATGCAGCCCATTTTCTCGTGTTTGGCATGGGCGGCGGCAAAATCATCGGTCTCAAAGGCCAGATGGAATTCGTTGTCCCCCAGGTTGTAGGGTTCCTTCCGGTCTTTCAACCAGGTCAGTTCCAGCAGATGGCTGGTCTGGTGGTCTCCCAGATACACAATGGTGAAATCCGGGGTTTCGATCCGCCGGGTTTCTTCCAGGCCCAGGGCTTCCTTGTAGAAAGCCAGGGATTTCTGGAGATCCAGCACATTGAAGTTGTTGTGGACGAATTTAAAGTTCATGACAGTTCCTTTCTTCAGGCTGCCTTTTTCCGTTTGGAAATAATGGACAGGCAGGAGCCAAACAGGATCAGGGCAATGCCCACGATCATATTCACCGTAATGGGTTCATCAATGACCAGCCAGGCCATGAAGGCGGTGAGGATGGGCTTGATGTAAAAGGCCAGAGAAGCCGTGGCCGGATCCGTATATTCCATGGCCAGAAAATAGCTGGCATAGCCCAGACCGGTGACCCCTACGGCGATGTAGGCCAGAGGCGGGATATGGGCCGCCGTCAGTCCCCCCAGGATGGGGATGTCCGTAAACACCTTCAGCCCCAGGGACAGCATCAGGTCCCGCACCGGCGCAAAGGTGGAAATGCCAATGAGCACCAGCATCTCCAAAGAACCGCACAGGAAGCTGAGACTGGTCATGGCAATGCCTCCGTAGCGCTGGGCATGTTTCCGTCCGGCAATGCCGTACAGGGCAAAAGTCATGGCGGACAGCAGGATCAGGATGATGCTCAGCTGGCTGCCGGTCATGTTCACCGGGTTCACGATGCAGACGATGCCGGCGAAACTGGCCATCAGGGAAAAGATGGTCAGCTTGTCAATGGGCTCGCCCAAAAGGAAATAGGCAAAGAGCACCACGAACACCGGATTGCAGCTGAAGATGACCCCGTTGACGGAAGCCTTCCCGTAGACAATGGCCATCTGGTACAGGATCATGCTGACCACGACCCCCAGGAAGCCGGAAAACAGGAAGAACTTCAGATCCTGTCCGTTCAGCTGGACATTCTTTTTCTTCAGGGCGCTGAAGGCCATGGGCATCAGCACCAGTCCCCCGATCAGGAACCGGAGGAAGGTGATCTGGATGGGATGGAACATACCGCCAAAAAATTTCAGCGCCGTTTCCATGGTCCCAAACAGGAACGCAGTTACAAGGACGAAAATATACCCCTTATTCATAAGAATTCACTTGACTCCTTCCAGGATACGATTCCAAGGAAGCGTCGCGGAAGGCGTTTCCCGGAAAACAGATGGTTACTTTTCGCCGATGATCCGGACTTCCGGTTCCAGCCACACGCCGCTCATGGCGTGGACCTTTTCCCGTACATCGTCCATCAGCTGGAGGATCTCCGAAGCCGTGGCGTGGCCCCGGTTCACCACAAAACCGGTATGCTTTTCCGATACCTGGGCATCCCCCACCCGGTAGCCCCGAAGGCCGGCCTGGTCGATGAGTGCCGCTGCAAAATATCCTGGAGGTCTCTTGAAAGTGCTTCCCGCACTGGGGAAATTCAAAGGCTGTTTGCTTACCCGTTTCCGGGTCAATTCACTGATGCGTTCCCGGATGGCATCCGGATCATCCCGGGTCAGTTCCAGGGTGGCCCCCAGGATGATGTCCCCGCTGTCCATCACAGCGGAATGACGGTACCGGAATTCCATTTCCTCCCGGTTCAGGGTACGGAGTTCTCCCCCACCGTCCGCCACCGTCACAGAGCGGACCAGGTTGCCGATTTCGCCGCCATAGGCGCCGGCGTTCATCAAGATGGCTCCCCCCAGACTGCCGGGGATCCCGGAAGCGAATTCCAGCCCCGCCAGTCCTCCTTCGGCCGCCGCCGAAGCCAGCCGGGACAGGAGCACCCCCGCTTCCACCCGGATGGTGCAGCCCTGGATGGTCAGCTGCTTCAGACAGCTGCCCAGTTTCACCACACAGCCCCGGATCCCTTTGTCCAGGACCAGCAGGTTGGACCCGTTGCCGATCACCGTCAAAGGCACCTGCTGGGTGTGGATTTCCCGGAGCAGGCTGCAGGTTTCCTCCCGGGTTTCCGGTTCCACCAGCAGGTCGGCGGGGCCGCCCACCCGGAAGGTGGTGTACCGTTCCATGGGAGCATTGATCTGGAATTTGCCCGGCAGGCGTTCTTCCAGAAAGGAAAGTAAACCGGACATGGTCATCAGTCCATGACTTCCTTTAAGGTATCGCTGAGGGTCTTGGACAGATCCCCGAACATCATCTGGAACCGGATATAGGCCTGGATGTATTCCCCGGCCACCGGGTTCAGCTGCAGCACATTGTACAGGTCCTGCATCTTCTTCACCTTGGCATCATCGGGTTTCTGGCCCTGGTACTGGGCGATTTCCAGTTCCTGTTTCTGTTTCAGGAAATCCTTCACCATGGATTCGGCAGAAGAATCCGTGGCCAGTTTCCCCTTGGCTTCCACCAGCACTTTATATTCATGGGATTCCTTAATGGCTTTGCAGAGATTGTTCATTTCATCATAGACATTCATTGTTTGAACCTCCTAAAAATAGATTTATATCTTATTAATTCTACCATAAAAGGAGAAAATTTGCAGACAAATTTTAAGAACGGAAACGCAGCTGTCGCCCGGGTGCGTCTCCCTTCTACTCCAGCACCAGCTGGCTTCCTTTTTACTGATTCAGCACCTGATACCGGTTTCCTGCATCATAATCGAAATGCCACCACTCCATATCGCTGGCGGTGAACCCCTGCAGGGTCATCTGCTGCCGGAGAAGATCCCGCAGGTACCGCTGCTTCTGGGTACCTCCGGCAAACTGGGCGTACTGGGCCGGGGACGGTTCGTCAAAATCCGAGATCATGGGCACCTCTTCCCCGGTTTCCAGGCTGTACAGGCTCACATCGAGGCTCCGGCCGGAATTGTGGGAATACCCTTCTTCCGCCTTGGGCAGCATATCGGCATGCTCTTTGCCCAGGGCCAGGGTGGCCAGCTTGAAGTCCCGCCAGGACCGGTAGGCTTCCCAGACCACCAGACCGTATCCATAGGGTTTCAATCCTGTCTGCACCCGGGCCAGGGCCTGGGCTGCATTCCGGTCCAGCAGGACCTGGGAACTGAGCACCAGCGGCGCCCCGAACAGATTGTTGTCCGTGGTGTACCGGAGATCCAGTTTCAGTCCCGGCACCGTCCGGGCCAGGTCCACCAGCTCCGCAGTTTTGTCATAGGGCAGGCTGGGAGCCGCGGCGGCCGCCGCTTCCTTCCGGAGTTCTTCCAGGGGTTTGGCCGGATTGACCCGGATGGGTTTGCCGTTCTCTCCTCCGGTGAATTTCCGGGTATAGCTTTTCTGTCCCAGGTTCAGGCTGATCCCCTGTCCGTTCTTGTCCCGGTCGAACCGGACCGTGCTGTCCGCATCGGTGTTGGGCCCCACTTCCCGCAGTTCGTAATTGTCGTAATGGTTCTTTACCAGCTGATACACATTGCTGCCGGTGTAATCCCGGTCCCCGCTCTGGAACCGGTACAGCAGCTGGAGCCGGCCCTTGTTTTCCCGGACCGCCACCTGTTCTCCGTTGCCCTGATAGAAACCCACCAGGGCCGCTTCTTCCCGGTTCAGGTCATCCGGTTCCCAGGCCCCGGCCCGGGCCGTCAGTGCAAAACCCAGGCAGAGACAGGCTGACAGGATTGCCGTTTTTTTATTCACTCCGGTTCTCTCCTTCCTGTTCCACAGTATCATCTTCCGGCAAAGGATGGACATCTTCCACCACTTCCGCTTCATGGGCCCCATCCGGATCCACCTTGGATTGAGGCGCATAGGGCGGGAAGGTGATCACAAAAGCCGTACCCTTGCCCACCTTGCTCTGGACCTGGACCTTGGCCTTGTGCATCCGGATAATTTCCTTGCCGATGGCCAGTCCCAGCCCGGTTCCGGGGATATGCCGGGAATGGGATTTGTCCGCCTTGTAGAACCGCTCCCAGATGTACGGGATATCCTCTTCCGGGATCCCGAAGCCCTGGTCGGCCACAGTGAGCACCGTCCCTTTCCGTCCATTTTCCATCACCTGGAACCGGATCACCGAACTGTCCGGAGAATACTTCATGGCATTGTCTCCCAGGATCATCACCAGCTGGTACAGCCGGTCCCCGTTGCCATAGACCAGCAGGCTGTCATCCACATACTGTTCCAGCCGGATGTCCCGTTTTTGGGCCCGGCCTTCCAGCATGTTCACCACGCTTTCCACCACTTTGCCCAGGGGGATGGGTTCCATTTCCTCCCCTTCTCCCCGCTGGAGCCGGCTGATATCCAGCAGTTCATTGATCAGCCGTTCCAGACGCCGGGTTTCATCGTTGATCAGCTTCCGGTATTTCTTCACATCCTCCGGATCCGTAATGGTTCCGTCGGACAGGGCTTCATTATAACCCTGGATAATGGTAATGGGGGTCCGGAGTTCATGGGACACATTGGCCACGAAATCCCGGCGCATCTTTTCCATTTTCTGGCTCTTCAGCACAAACTGTTCCAGATCCCGGCCCAGGGAATTCAGGCTCCGGCCCAGATCTGCAATTTCGTCATCTCCGTCCACCGCCACTTTCAGGGAATAATCCCCCAGGGCGATGGCTTTGGCGGAGTTCTTCATGGAAATCAGGGGTTTGACCATCCGCCGGGTGAGCCCGCTGACGATGATCACACTGACAAACAGGGCGATGATCCCCACAATGATGGTGTAAATGTAGATGTCCTTCAGGACCTTGTTCAGCCCGCCCAGGGGAGAAGCCAGCAGCAGGGCGCCGGTAACATTGCCCACCGGGTCTTTCAGGGGAATCCCCACCATCAGTACCTGTTCCTTGTAGTAGGGGTGATAGATCCGTTCGTTGACCCGTTCCCCGCTGTAGACCTTGGTGAGGATCTTCTGGAACCGTTCATGGCCGTTCCCGTTTTCCCTGATCTGCCGGTCGATGGCCGCCACGCTCTGCATCCATTTTTCCCGCCGCCTGGCTTCCCGTTCCTGCCTGGAGCTCCCCGGCTCATGGGTCTGTTCGTATTCCGTACCGGTTTCTGAAGCCCCAATCAGTTCGAACTGGTTGTTGAATACCCAGATCCGTGCCCCCACCAGCTGGTCCATGGAGGTCAGGTATTCCCGGAGGATGGCCTTGTCCATATGCATGGCGTCAAAATACCGGACCATCATGGCCACCTGACCGCCCTTGTCATTGAGTTCCAGTTCCTTGGTCCGGAAGAAATATTCCGTAATCAGGTAACTGAGCCCCACGGAAATCCCCACGATAATAGCCAGAATCAGGCCCATGTAACTGTACATGAGCCTGGTGCTTAATGATTTCTTCACTTTTTGACCTCGAACTTGTACCCTACACCCCAGACCGTCATAATGTCCCAGGTGGAATCAGGGGGAATATCCAGCTTGTGCCGGACCCGTTTGATGTGGGTATCCACGGTGCGGGTGTCCCCGTAATAGGTATAGCCCCAGATTTTTTCCAGCAGCTGGTTCCGGCTGAACACGATTCCCGGGTTGGAGGCCAGGCACCAGAGCAGTTCCATTTCCTTGGCGGTAAAGGTGATTTCCCGTCCGAAGGCCACCACCCGGTATTCGCTCAGGTTGATCATCAGGTTGGGATATTCCAGCACCTGCTTGTTCTGGCTGCTCATGGAGGCGTTGGTCCGCCGGAGCACGGCCTTGACCCGTGCCACCACTTCCCGGGTGTTGAAGGGTTTGGAAATGTAGTCGTCCGCTCCGATTTCCAACCCCAGGATCCGGTCGTCATCGGAATCCTTGGCAGTGAGCATGATAATGGGGATGTCGGAGATCTTCCGGACCTGTTTGCACACTTCCAGCCCGTCCAGTACCGGCATCATGATGTCCAGCAGGATGATGTCCGGTTTCCCGGCCTGGACCTGCACCAGAGCCTCAGCACCGTCTGCCGCTTCAATGACCTTGAATCCCTCTTTTTTGAAATAAATGCTTAAGATCTCACGGATTTGCGGTTCGTCATCCGCGATCAATACAGTCTGTTGTTTGTTCATAGACAGTCCTCTCTCTTCTGGCAGGAAACTGCCGGATTCAAAGGATCCCGCAGGGCGGAAATCCCAAACCAGAGCGCAGAATCATTGACACTCTATTTTTTCATTATACCATAATGTGTCAATAAAAGGGGGTGTTGCACCTTCTGTGCAGCACCCCTCTCTCACTTCTTCGCCCGCAGGCGGACGTATTCCTTTTTCAATGCCTCGAAGGTTTCGTCGCAGATATCGTGTTCGATCTTGCAGGCATCGTGTTCCGCGTGTTCCCGGGACACCCCCAGGGACATGAGGATGTGGGTCAGCACCTGGTGCCGCTCGTAGATTCCTTCCGCAATATCCCGGCCGGTTTCCGTCAGGTTCACGAACCCGGAATCGTCCACGGTGACCAGGCCTTCTGCCCGGAACTTCTTCATGGCCACACTGATGGTGGGCTTGGAATAGCCCATTTCGTTGGCAATGTCGATGGACCGGACCAGCCCCAGCCGGTTTTTCAGGACCAGGATGGTTTCCAGATACATTTCTGTCGATTCAGTTTCATGGTGTTCCATAGTCTTCACCCTATTGCTGCAGCATCCAGGATGCTGGGTATTTGATATTTTATTTTTTATTTTACACTATATCAGTGTAAAGTGCAAACCGCGTGGGAGTGAAGAGTGCAGGGCACAGGACCGCAGGGTGCGCAGGCCGGTTGCCCCACCAGATGCACGAGCTTCCGGCACCAACCCCGCTCCGGTCCTGATCCCTGTTTTATATCCGCCCTTTTCAAGGGCGGGGGACCGTTGCGCTTGCGCAATGGTGGTGGGCTAGCAGCCTCCAGGGCTGCGTTCTTATAAAAAAAACACCCGCCAGGGAATCTTCCCTGACGGGCAAGCGGACTTAGAGGACTCGTGCCGCTCCGATATATCTTGCGCCCCAGTACCCGCTGAACACATTGGATACTGTGACACCGGTGCTGCTCCCGGCCTGCAGCATCTGACCGTTGCCGATGTAAATGCCGCAGTGGGACGGGCCCGGTTCATAAGTTTCAAAAAACACCAGATCTCCCGGTTCCAGCTCGCTGGAAGAAACTTTCGGGAAAGCATAATACTGGGCATCCGCTGTCCGGGGAATTTCGATTCCCATCTGCCGGAATACATACTGGGTGTATCCGGAACAGTCAAAGCCCCAGGGGGTGGTCCCCCCGAAAACATAAGGCACCCCAACATAATCGTAAGCGGTGCTGATCAGCTCTCTGGCCGTACTGCTGCCATAACCATAGCTGCTGCCATATCCCCGGTTGGTGTTCAGCGTACGGTGGGTGGGCATTTCTCTGCCCATGAGCTTTTTGTAGGTGAAGTTCCCGATGACCCCGTCTGCCGCCAGCCCCATGCTGGCCTGGTATTTCTTTACCGCAGCCACGGTACGGGCTCCATAGACCCCGTCAGGGATCCCGATGTCATAGCCTTCCATCAGGAGCTGTTCCTGGATGGCTGCCACTTCCGGTCCCGACTGACCCGGTTTGAAACTGGCAAATACGTTCTGCGCAGGTAATGCCACTGCTGCGGTGGTCGCCGCTGCCAGCACTACGCCAAGCATCATCCTCCTAAATATAATAAACACATCCTCTCGATTACGCCTACGAAGTTAGCTGCCGGGTGCGGGTCGAGATGCCCTATTCCGAAGAAATTAACCCCACTTTGGTTCCCCCGTTCACATTGCTGTGATTCGGCTTTTTTATTTAGTTTTGCCGTTTTTTATTATAACAATTCCCTTATTTCCTGTCTATTGGCTGTTACCATTTTTCACGATATGTTCACGAATAATATACAAAGGTCTCTGCTTCACTTCATCGAAGATCCGGCCCACATATTCCCCCACAATACCGATGCCGATCAGCTCCACGCCTCCCAGGAAGAACTCTGCTGCAGCCAAAGTGGTCCACCCGGGCACCGCATCCTGGACGATATATTTCACATAAATGACATGACCGATCAGCAGGATGCTGCCCAGCCCGGCAATGCACCCCACATACAGAGCCAGACGCAGGGGCACCCGGGAAAACGCCGTGATTCCGTCCAGGGCAAATCGGAGCATTTTCCGCAGGCTGAACTTGGAATGGCCGGCAAACCGGGGCGGCGCCACAAATTCCAGGGTGGTGTACCGGAACCCCAGGTTGTTCACCATCCCCCGGATGAACCGGGCCCGTTCCCGGAACCGGTTCAGGGCATCCACCGCTTTCCGGTCCATAAGCCGGAAGTCGCTGCCCCCGGGAGTGATCCGGACCTCGCTCATGGAATTGATCAGTTTGTAGTATAAGCGGGACGTTATACTTTTGAACCAGGTAGCGTCCTCCGTGGATTTCCGCACGGTCTGGACGATTTCATAGCCCTCTTCCCATTTTTTCAGAAGGTCCGGCACCATTTCCGGAGGATGCTGAAGATCCCCGTCCATGGAAATCACCGCGTCCCCGGTGGACTGGTCCAGACCGCAGGTCAGGGCCAGCTGATGGCCAAAGTTCCGGGCAAACACATACCCCTGGACATAGGGATCTTTTTCCGCCAGTTCCCGGATCAGCAGACTGGTCCGGTCCCTGGATCCATCATCAATGAACAGGATTTCATAGTCATACGGCAAAGGCGCCATTACTTGCGTAAGGCGCCTGTGGAACTCATGGATATTTTCCTCTTCATTGAAGACGGGCACGACAAAAGAAATCTTTTTCATGCAGCGTCGTCTCCTTTTTACAGAGCTGCCAGAGCCTGTTCATACGCTCCTTTGGGTTCGACCCCTACAAAGCGCTGGACTTCCTTCCCGGCTTTGAACAGTACCACCGTGGGAATGGCCGACACGCCAAAACGCATGGCCACATCCGGTACCTGATCCACATCCAGCTTGGCGAACTGGACTTCCGGATGTTCCCCGGCCAGTTCTTCGATCACCGGTGCCAGCATCCGGCAGGGACCGCACCAGGTGGCCCAGAAGTCCACCAGTACCGGTTTGTCCCCGGACTGCACCAGTTTGTCAAAAGCATCTGCACTGCCGATATGCATCATTTCCATCGTATTTCCTCCTCCGTGCCTCAAGCACAAGGTACTTTTTCAGGTTGTGAGTGCTCAGTAAGCCGAGTTCTGTCTAGGATAATCATTTATCTAGCCCTGCAGTTGCCTGCAGGTTCAAGCAACGCTACCCGGAAGGCTCAGCGGGCCGCTTCATCCCTTCCCTATTTGGTCTTGCTCCGGATGGGGTTTACCAAGCCGGCCAATCACTTGACCGCTGGTGCGCTCTTACCGCACCGTTTCATCCTTACCGGCGAGCCGGCGGTTTGTTTTCTGTGGCACTTTCCTTAGGGTCGCCCCCACTGGACGTTATCCAGCATCCTGCCCTGCGGAGCTCGGACTTTCCTCATCAGCCACAAGGGCTGCCGCGATTATCTTTCCGCACTCACAGCTTGAAATGATACCATAGGTTGGGCAATCCGTCAAACCTTCCACAGGTACCGCTGTAACATTTTGTCGTATTCCCAGGTTTCGCTCCGTTCTTTTTCGTGGAACTGATTCATAATGGAATCCACTTCATCCGCATAATGGACGATAAAGGCTTCTTTGGTAACGCAAACCACCGGAGATCCCTTGTCCTGGTCCCCATGATGGCTCAGGATGATGTGGAGCAGCCGTTCCCGTTTGTCAGGAGACAGTTCCGGGATTTTCCGGGCAGCCCGGTCCACCGCCATGGCTCCGATGGAAATATGCCCCATGAGCCGGCCTTCCGTGGTGTAGGGAAAGCCCAGATCCGAAGAAATTTCCCGGATCTTCCCCAGATCATGGAGCAGGGCCCCGGCAATTACCAGGTCCAGATCCACCCCTCCGATGGCTCCGCTCATGGCCACCGCCAGACGGGTAACACACACCGTATGGTGGAGAAGACCTCCCACGTAGGCATGGTGCAGCCGCATCCCTGCCGGGTTCTTCAAAAACTGCCGGAGGGTGCTCCCGGAAAACAGGGTTTCCACCAGCTCCCGCAGCCCGTCATCCTGGATCCGGCCCATAAAGGCCTGGAATTCCATCTTGTACTTTTCCAGATCGATGTGGCCGCTGGGCAGCAGGTCGGACAAATCGTCCTCTTCCGTCACCGCCTGGACCTTCTGGACGATCACCTGGTAGGCCATGGTGGTGGAATATTTGTTCACATCCACCTTGCCCCCGATTATATAGGGTGTGGGGGCTTCCATGGTCCGGAGCCGGCCGATGGGGCCAGCTTCAAAACAGATAAAGGGAATGCAGCCGCTGTTGTCCTCCAGCAGGCCCTTGGCATAGGGCTTTCCGTTGGAGGAGGTCCCCACTTTCTGGAGGCGGACCAGACAGGGCTGTTCCATGGCATTCCCCAGCTGCAGATCTCGGATCATGACAGCCGCCCCTTATACCGTCTGGAGGATCCGGTCTTCTTCCGCATGGATCACTGCAAAATGACGGCCAGATTCTTCACACCAGGCCTGCAGTACCTGTTCCAGCTTGTCCACCACCGGGCTTTCCGTCAGCTGATGGGTGCCGTCCACCACATTGAGTCCCAGATTCAGCGCCTTCTGGGCCACATGGTATTTCAGATCCCCGGTGACCAGGGTATCCGCTCCGGCGGCCAGGGCGTCTTCCATGAAATCCGCACCGCTGCCGCCCACCACGGCCACTTTGTACACCGGTTCGTCCCCGCCGGCGTAGGTCAGGTGTTCAGCTCCCAGGTCATCCCGGACCTTGGCGGCAAACTCCTTCAGGGCCATGGGTTCATCCAGGACCCCGATCCGGGCCAGTCCCTGTTCCGGGCAGTCCTTCCGGGGGATCTCCGTCACTTCATCCAGTCCCAGCCGGGCTGCCAGTACATCGTTGACCCCGCCTTTGGCCGCATCCAGGTTGGTGTGGGCCGCATACAGGGCGATGTCGTGTTTGATCAGCTCATAGAGCACTTCCATCTTGGTATCCGTTACCGCCAGGGTCTTGGGCAGGCTGAAATAATAGGGATGATGGGTAATGATGATGTCACATTCCTGTTCGATGGCCTGTTCCGCCACTTCCGGGCTCAGGTCCAACGCCACCATGATCTTGTGCACATGCTGGGCCAGATGTCCCAGCAGCAGGCCGGGATTGTCCCAGCTTTCCGCATATTTCACCGGTGCCAGTTCGTTCATGAACAGGCAGATGTCGGTTACGGTCGTTTCCTTACTTTCCATTTCTTCCGTTTCCACGTTCCATTTCCTCCAGTTGTTTCCACAGAGTCTCATATTCTCCATACTGCCGGCTGGCCCGGGCCCGTTCGCTCCGGTCCATCTGGGTCAGCAGCATCCGGATTTTCTTTTTCTTTTCCGCCAGGAAATCCGGCAGCAGCGGGTGATGCCGGCGGAGCAGGTCGTCCCCCACTTCCCAGCAGCAGCCGGGATACTGCCAGCCAGGACAGGGTTCCAGCAGCAGCAGTTCGTACAAGCGTTTCCCTTCCCGGACCAGTTCTTCCCGGGTCACCGCCCAGCCATGCTCCTGGCCCCAGCGGCGGAGCCGGGCGGAATCGCTCATGGGCTGGAGCACCAGATGCCGGAATCCGGGATGCTGCCATACCTCCGGGGCTTCTGCCAGAATCTGGAGCATGGTTTCTGCTCCCATTCCGGCCATCACAGCCGTTTCCGCCTCTCCCGGTGCCAGTACTGTCAGCCCGCTGCCCTGACGCACGGTGATCCGGTTTTCCAGATGGAACTGCCGTACCGTGTGCCGGGCCGCCTCACAGGGACCGGGGACCACATCCCCGGCAATGGCCCTGTTGATTTTTCCTTCCTGGAGCAGCAGCACCGGCAGATAGGCATGGTCCGTCCCGATATCTGCCAGGGTCCGGCAGGGCGGCACCAGGGCCGCCACCGCCTCCAATCGAGGTCCAAAATGCATGGTTTCTCCTTTACTCCCGTTCCAGGATGAATTTCCGGGCATCGTCCAGGCTGTTCACATCCCGCCAGCCGAAACACCGGAGTTTTTCACACAGGGCAAACGCCGTCCGGTATTTCCCGATCAGGGCTTTGGCCTGGCGCAGGATATCCCGTCCTACCGGACTGTTGCAGTAGGCTTTCATGGCCGTCTCCAGCAGGCTCCTGTCCTTCCAGCTTTTTTCCCGGAAACAGCTGTGCACAAACAGGAACAGGTCCAGTACCCGGGGATCCGCGTCAATGAACCGCTTTTCGTTTTCCCAGTCCAGGAAGGTGATTTTGTCCTGCTCCCGGTCATAGGCAATATCCCGAAGGGCCGGACGGCCGTGGTGGAGCCCCATCTGATGGAGCCGGGCCAGGCTTTCTCCCGCCTTCCGGTAGGCTTCCAGCCGGCAGTCCGCCCAGGGAGCTTCCTTGGCCACCCCCTGGAGAGTCTTGCCCACCGCCTTCATGACAAAATAGTCATCCTGGAGCAGGACGATTTCCGGTGCCAGGGGAAAATACTGGTTCACCGTCATGATTTTATACACTTCGCACCAGAACGCCCCTTCCACACTCTGTTTGGCAAATGCATTCCGGTGGTTGGATACTTTTCGCTTGATGAACAGGGCCTGATCCTTGTACAGGAAAGGCAGGACCCGTTTCTCCGGCTGGAGGGCAATGGCCTTGTCCGCCGCCTGTTTCAGATCCAGATCGATCAACGGTCCTGTACCTCCCTTCTCATGCCCCATGGAGGGTGCTGATCAGTTTCCGCGTCTGGAGGATCTTCCCGGCGGACATGCTCAGTTCATCCACACCCATGGCCACAAAATACGGTATCAGTTCCGGATCTGCCGCCGCTTCGCCACAGATGCCCACCCAGCAGCCTCCGGCATGACCGTTCCGGATGGTCAGGTCGATGAGACGGAGCACCGCCTTGTGGCTGGCTTTCCCCAGTTCTTCCAGACTGGCGTTCTGCCGGTCCACCGCCAGGGTATACTGGACCAGATCGTTGGTCCCGATGCTGAAGAAATCCACATACCGGGCCAGATCATCGCTGATCAGGGCTGCCGCCGGGGTTTCAATCATGATCCCCACTTCCATTTTTTCGTCAAAGGGGATCCCTTCTGCCCGGAGACCGGCTTTGGCTTCTTCCAGAAGAGCCCGGGCCGCCTTCACTTCCTCCACGGAAATGATCATGGGGAACATCACCGCCACTTCCCCATAAGCAGAAGCCCGGAGAATGGCCCGCAACTGGGTCAGGAAGATTTCCGGCCGTTTCAGGCAGATCCGGATGGCCCGAAAGCCCAAGGCCGGATTTTCCTCTTCCGGCAGCTGGAAATAGCCCACTTTTTTGTCCGCCCCGATGTCCAGGGTCCGGATGATCAGCTTCCGGCCTTCCAGTTCCTGGGCCGCCGTGCAGTAGGCTTCAAACAGTTCCTCTTCCGTGGGATAGTCTTCCCGGCCCAGATAGAGGAATTCGCTGCGGAACAGGCCCACCCCTTCCCCGTCGTTCTGGAGTACAAGATCGATGTCTTCCGGCTGGCCGATGTTCCCGTACAGGGCAATGGTCCGGCCGTCCGCCGTACAGGTGGGTCTGCCCCGGAACTGTTCCAGGGCGTCTTCCGCCGCCCGGTGCTGCAGCTGTTTTTCCTTCAGCTGTTCCAGCACCCGGGGTTCCGGATCCAGCCAGAAATTCCCGGTGCTGCCGTCCAGGGCCCCCAGAGTTCCGTTCCAGTCTTCGTCCAGGGCGATTTCCGTATGGACGATGGCCGGAATCTTCATGGTCCGGGCCAGGATGGCCGTATGGGAATTGGCGCTGCCCCCGCTGGTGACAAAGCCCAGGATCAGGGATTTGTCCAGCTGGAGGGTTTCACTGGGCGTCAGGTCATCGGCGCAGATGATGGAAGGCTGGGTAAGAAGTTCCGTCCAACTCCGTCCGCCCTGGGACAGGGCATCTTCCAGCTGGCCGCAGATGGCCCGTACATCGGCGCCCCGGGCCTGCATGTATTCATCGTCCATGGCTTCCAGCATGGCGGCAAACTGGCTGCCTGCTTCCCGGACAGCAGCTTCCGCCGTCATGTGCTCTTCCTGGATCAGTCCCTGGATGGTGTCACAAAGATCCGGATCCTGGACCATCATCTGATGGACTTCAAAAATGCCGGCTTCCTCTTCTCCCACCTGCTGCCGGGCTTTTTCCTTCAACCCTTCCAGGGTCTGGATCACCTGCTGCTGGGCAGCCTGGAGCCGTTTCAGTTCCTGTTGGGGATCCAGACAGGTGTCCAGGTGGATTTCCGGTTGCCGTTCCACCGGCTTCACCAGGATCGGGCCCACGGCCACCCCGGCGGAAGCCCCCTTCCCTTGTACAACCTTCATGGACAATCCTCCTTACAGATTGGCTTTCAGAAATGCTTCCAGGGCGGCAGCCGCTTCTTTTTCATCCGGGCCTTCCACGGAAACCGTCAGTTCCATGCCGGCCTTGATGCCCATGCCCATCAGGGAGAAAATCCGTTTCAGGTCGCCGGTCTTGCCATTGCCGGCCACACTGCATTTGGACTGGAATTTGGCGGCTTCCTTCACCAGCATGCCGGCGGGACGGGCATGGATGCCCTGGGGATCCTGGATGGTATACGTAAATTGAATCATGAGAATGACCTCCTTGAATGTAGAGAAATTGTTGCTTATAGTCCATTATACCATAAAAAAACGCCCCTGTCCCATGGGGACAAGGGCGTTGGAAGTGGTTAAGTGGTCTGCCCCCTTCACTGTCTTTCTCCCTCATGCTCCGGGCAGGTGATGTCGATGAGGAGTTCGATCATGTGGTGGAGCAGCCGGACTTCTTCCGTATTGGTGGCTTTGTAGTACATTTCTTTTCCGGCCCGGCGGCTGGTGATCAGGCCGTTTTCCCGGAGGATCTTCAGGTGATGGGACAGGGCCGGGCTGCTCATGTGCATCAGGGCCGACAGGTTGATGACACATTCTTCCATATGGCACAGATACCAGAACAGCTTGATCCGGTTGGCATCCGCCAGGCTGCTGAAAAGCCCGGAAACCGCAGAAAAATTGGCATTCTCCGGCAGATCTTTCAGGATATAGTTGATGTTTTCTCCATGATTGTGGGGCAGTTGGTCTGCTGACATAAGGATCCCTCCAATAGACTTGTTAGGATTATTATAACACAACAAGCGGGCTCCCCGGCGTGGAGCCCCTGCGGTTCCGATTTGTACACTGTTTTTTTCTTTTTTATCATGTCGATTCAAGTGGAGCCCATACGGTTCCGGTTTGTACCTTCATGAAATTTGCCTGCAAATTGATCCTTCGGCCGTTGACAGCTGACAGCTGACCGTTGACCGGTCCTGCTGCGCTGCAGCAGGACCCCTCACGCATCCGACCGGGCAAATCCGTTCTTCATCCCATTGCTGGCGGCGTAGAGGACCTGCCCCAGCAGCTTCCGGGTTTCTTCCTGGGCCATGGCGGCCATTTTTTCGTTCCGTTCCTCCAGATACCGGTTCACCTTCTCCCCGGCACCGCCCCGGTCTCCTTCTTTCAGCAGGGCGTGGGCCCGGGCCCCCACCTTGTTCTGGTACCGTTCGATCAGGTTGGCGCAGGCTCCGAAATGGGCATCGGCCAGGGTGCCGATCAGCCGGTTGGCCCAGTAGAACTGGTTGGAATCCGGTTCTGCGTCCGTCACCGCCAGATACTCCGGGGTTTTCTCCACATTGGTATAGAAAGGTACGAAGGCGTTGAACACATTGCACCCTTCAGCGATCCATTCCACGGCCCGCCGGTCTTCCGGCAGATCCGGCCGCAGCTGGGTCAGCGCCAGGAAATTGGTCCGGTTGATGCCGATGGGCCGGTATTTTCCCCGGAGGCTGCCGTCCCCTTTGTGACCATAGGGATCATAGGGAGTCCCCTGGTAATGGCTGCTGAGGATGTACTTCACATCTTCCACCGTCACCTTCCGGTCCGGCTCCACGGACCAGGGCAGATCATCATCTTCCGGCTGGAACGGCGCCTCCGGTCCATCCCATTCCACACTGAAGGGAATCAGGCACCGGAGCATGTACCAGGCCCGGGGGGTATTGTAGGTGTGGTCCGCATCGTCATGGCTGCCAAAGGCAGACCGGCAGTCAAAGGCCGTATCTTCCGCCACCGGTCCTTCCCGGTCTTCCGCCAGGGTCAGGTCCAGATGGTTTTTCTCAATAAATTCCGCCAGATCCCGGGAACACAGGTTGTCCTTTCCTGGACCCAGGGCATCCGCCAGATCCAGGAAATCGATGCCCTGCTGGTTGGGCATCACCACCGCCTCGTCATCGGGCACCCGTTTGGCGATCCAGTGATGGCCGCCGATGCTTTCCAGCCACCAGATTTCATTGACATCCTGAAATCCGATGCCGTTCATCTCGTAGGTGCCGTACTGTTCCAGCAGGTTCCCCAGCCGCAGCACCCCTTCCCGGGCAGACCGGATATAGGGCAGCACCAGGGTCAGCAGATCTTCTTCCCCGATGCCCCCCGGCACCAGGGGATCCGCCCCCAGCACCCGGGGATTGGACGTAATGGTCTCCGTTTCCGTCATGGCCACGTTGGCGGCATTGATCCCTGCTTCGCCCCAGATTCCTTCCGTAGCCTGGGCATTGGGCATGGACGTATACCGGAGAGGGTTGTCCGGCAGATCGATTTCCACCTTTGAAATCACACTTTTGTAATGCCGGGGCTGGTCTTCCGGCCGGACCACAATGAATTTCTTGGAAGTAAACTGTCCCGAAGGAGAATCTTCGTTCCGGGCCATCATGGTCGATCCGTCATAAGAAGCATTTTTCCCCACCAGTAATGTAGTGCAAGGCATTGTTTCGGCTCCTTTCCTGTACAAAAGAAGGGCTGCCGCCACCGCAGCAGCCCCTTTTTCATTTCCGTTTCATCCCGGTAATCATGGTCATGGCAAAGGCAAAGACCGTTGCCCAGGCCCAGAATTTATGCTGTTTCATGGTTCTCTACCCCCTTGCAGGTCCATCCCTGCCTGTTTACCTTTATTATAGCAAGCTAACTGGGGGAAAGCAATCTTACAGGATGTCCTGGCTCTTCTTGCTTTTCTCCCGGCTCCCCTGTATAATGAATTGTATCTAAAACAATTACAGGAGGAATTCCGTTATGCATCATCCCTTGCTCCACCAACCCATCCAGCTGGGTTCCCTGACGCTGAAAAACCGTCTGGTACTGCCTCCCATGGCTACGGAAAAATCCGATAAGGGCCAGGTGACCCAGGCTCTTGTGGATTACTATGGGGATATGACCAAGAGCGGGCCGGCCCTGATCATCCAGGAACACTGTTTCGTCTCCCCGGAAGGCCGGGCCAGCGTCCACCAGATCGCTTTTGACGAAACGGCGGATCTGGCAGGGCTGAAGCAGCTTACATCTGCTGTCCATGAACACCGGGTCCCCATCCTGGCCCAGCTGAGCCACGCCGGCAGTGCTGCCCACCAGGCCATGACCGGGCTGGAACCCATAGGCCCCAGCGCCGTCCTGAATCCGGCCCGGACGGCTTCCGCCTACGGCCAGCCGGAACAGCCCCGTCCCATGACGGAAGAAGACATCCGCCGGGTGCGGGACGCTTTTGCCGCAGCGGCCCTCCAGGCCCGGGAGGCCGGCTACGACGGAGTGGAAATCCACGCTGCCCACGGCTATCTGCTGAATCAGTTCTACTCTCCGCTCACCAACCGCCGTACGGACGCTTATACCGGCAGCACCCTGGAAGGTCGCACCCGGTTCCTGGTGGAAGTGATCCAGGCCGTCCGTTCCTCCCTGCCCCGGGACTTTGTGGTGACCCTCCGGCTGGGCGGCGGAGACTATATGGAAGGAGGCTCCCGCCCGGAGGAACTGCCCCAGGCGGTGGAATATCTCCAGCAGGCCGGCCTGGACGGCATCAGCCTCTCCGGGGGCCTGTGCATCTTTTTCCGTCCCGGCCATCCGGAAGCCGGGTATTTTGCGGAACTGTCCCGGGCAGCCAAAGAAACGGCCCGGATCCCGGTGCTCCTTACGGGAGGCATTACCACCGGAGAACAGGCGGAACAGTTCCTGGCCACCGGCCAGGCCGACCTGATCGGTCTGGGCCGGGCTGCCCTGAAAGACCATCAGGTGTTCCGGAAGATATTGGGAGAATGACAGAAAGGGGTGTGAAAAAATGATTCTTCATTTTTTCACACCCCCCTTTTTTACACCCTCTTCCCCTCGATGAACACCGCCACCGGATCCTGGATCACCACGAAGGGTTTGTCCTTCCAGATCACCAGGTCGGCGTCTTTGCCGGGAGCCAGGTTCCCTACCCGGTCTTCCACCCCCATGACCCGGGCCGGGTTAATGGTCACCGCTTCCAGGGCCCGTTCGTAAGGCATCCCTTTGGCAATGGCCAGACCGGCGCATACCGGCAGATATTCCAGAGGGATCACCGGCGCATCTGTGATCAGGCACACATCCCGGCCTTCCGCCAGCTTCACCACGTTTTCGAAGCTTTTGCCATGGAGCTCCACCTTGCCCCTGTGCCCCAGGGTGGGCCCCAGCAGCAGGGGGATTTCCGGCCGTTTCTGGAGGAAATCCAGCACCTCGGCCCCGCAGGTTACATGGTCCAGGGTGAATTTCAGATGGAATTCATCACAGATCCGCACCGCCGTCACAATATCGATGGCTTCATGGCAGTGGATCTTCAGGGCTTTTTCGCCCCGGATCACCGGCACCATGGGTTCCAGTTTCATGTCGAATTTGTGGTTGGGGTCTTCCGCATAGGCTTTGGCCTGGAACAGGAAGTTCCGCAGGGTGGCAGCGATCCCCATCCGGGTGGTCTCATACCCTTTCTTGGGGTTTTCCCCCAGGGCACATTTCATGGCGAAATAGGGGTCCAGGACCATGTCGTCGACGATGTGGCCCAGGGTTTTGATGCAGGCGTACTGCCCCCCGATCACGTTCAGGGACCCCGGACCGCTGGCGCAGGTGGTAATCCCGGCTTTCCGGGCTTCCTCAAAATTCACGTTCTGGGGATTGATGGCATCGATGGCCCGCATTTCCGGGGACAGGATGCTCTTTTTTTCATTGTGGTCGGCATAGAATTCCCCCTGGGAATCCGCTTTCAGTCCCAGATGGGTGTGAGCATCCACCAGCCCGGGCGTCACATACATTTCCTGGACATCCAGTTCCACCTCTTCTTCCGCTTCGATATGGGGAGCGATCTGGGCGATTTTCCCCTCCCGGATCAGGATGTCATAGATGCCCCGTTCCGTACCGGGGTTCAGCAGATTGGCATTGCGGATCAGCATGATATTGCCTCCTTTGGTTCGTTGATCGTTGGTCGTTCATCGTTGATCGTTGCCCCAGCGGGGCCGCTTCTCTCTTCACTCAGATGTACATGGTCACCCCAGGTCCGATGGGCAGGCCCAGCACCATCCAGATGATGAACATGACGGTCATGGTGGACAGGAGCACCATGGAATAGGGAATGGTCAGAGAGAAAATGGTTCCCATCCCGATTTCCGGCTGCTCCGTTTCTCCCGGCCGGAGCGGGATCAGTCCCTCGGCCTGGTATTCTTCCAGGAGACCGATGATCACCGGCAGAGCTGAATGGAGAGGAGAACAGATGTTGGTGCAGGAGTCCCCGATCCGGTAGGCCAGCTGGGCATAGGCCGGATGCACATGGAGCACGGCAAACATGGGTACCACCATGGGGGCGATCAGCAGCCATTTGGAAGAACCGCTGGTCATAAACGGGTTCACCAGGGTGGTGACGATAATCACCAGGAGACACAGAGGCAGCACCCCCACATGGGCACCCTTCAGTACTTCCGCCCCGGCAATGGCTACAATTTTGAAAATGTTGGATTTGTTCACCATATCGATGAATACACAGGCCATAAAGGTGGTGGTCATAAGCGGAATGGCGGTTTTCAGACCGGCATTGAGGATATTGGCCAGGTCACGGCCCTTCTTCACCTGTCCGGTGGCCCAGGCATAGGGCAGCCCGGTGCTGACGAACAAAAAGGCGATGATCATGGTAATCCCCTGGAACAGAGGAGATTTGGGCAGGAAGCCTCCTGCCTGGTTCCGCAGGATGGCCGTCTGGGGCACCGTCAGAAGGGCCATCACCACCAGGAAAAACAGAAAACCGTACCCGCTCCACCGCAGGCCTTTTTCCTGTTCCGGGGTGGGCTGGTACTGCTCCAGCAGGGACCGGTCCATCACCCCTTCTCCGTCCCCTACCATTTTACACACAACCTTCTCTGTAAACAAGGTCAGGGTAATGGCCAGGAATACCGTGGCCGAAGCCATGAAAAAATAGTTGATGGCCGGATTGATGGGGATGGACAGCCCCATCTGCTCCACGATGTTTTCCGTAATCCCTGCCAGGAGAGCATCCGTGCCTGCCAGGAACAGGTTGGCCGTAAAGCCTCCGCTGCAGCCGGCGTACCCCAGGATCACCCCGATGAGAGGATTCCGTCCCATGGCATGGAAAATGACCCCGCCGATGGCCAGGGAAAAATAGGTCCCGGCATCACTCATCAGATTGGCGTTGACGGCCATGAAAGCCACCGCAAACGTAATCAGGGATTTGGGAGCCTTCAGCAGGTATTTTTTCATCAGGGTCTCAAAAAAGCCGGTTTTGTCGATGAAGGCCGTAGTGGCCATCATAATCAGGGTCAGTTTCAGCGGCGTATATCCCACATAGATATCCGGATATTTGGTGATCAGATACCGGAGATTGTCCGCAGACAGGAGATTGACCACCTTGACGGTCACTTCCTTCCCGGCTGCGCCAGCTGTTTTGGAAGCGCTGAAGTAGGTGATACTGGTTCCCAGCTGACTGAACACAAAGGACAGGATCAGGACAGCCACCAGGAGGATACCGAACAGGATAAAGGGATGGGGAAGTTTGTTGCCGCCTTTTTCAATGATGTGGATGAAACGGTTCATGAGAGACTGCTTTTCTTTTGCCATGGGATCACCTCGAAAATAGTATCGTTGGCCCCATTATAAAGGATGGAAAGTTTTTCGTCTAGTCTGAATTTTGCGTATTTACGGTAATTTCAGATATTTTATGATAAAAGAAATTATTTGTGAATGACCCATGAGAAAAGATGGAGCTATGTCTACTGTAAAGGGACAAAAAAAGAAGGCTGCTGCTCATGCAACAGCCCCCACCATCTTCACTTTCTCCGCCACCTTTTCTCCTGTAAGGTTGGACAGGGCATCCAGCAGGCGGATGTGGAAGGTCCCCAGGCCGGGACAGTCTTTGGCGGCCTCTTCCCCGGCAATCCCCAGCACCGCCGTGCCCAGGGCCGCTGCCGCCAGGGACGGACCGCAGGCATGCCAGGTGCCGGCCAGGGCCCCCACCATGCAGCCGGTACCGGTCAGCCGCCCCAGAAGGGGCGTCCCGTTGGCAATGCCCAGGGTGGTCTCCCCATCCGTCACCAGGTCCACCGGTCCGGTGACCAAAAGGACTGCCCCATGCTGCCGGGCATACTGGCCGAATGCCCGGGCATCCCCGGCAAAGTTTTCCGCCGTCACCGCGTCCTCTGCCCCGGCATCCACTCCGTGGGCATGGGCGGTGAGACCGCAGAGGGTCCGGATTTCCGAACTGTTGCCCTTGATGATCTGGGGCCGGTTATGTTCGATGAACTGCTGGGCGTACACCAGCCGCAGGGTGCTGCAGGCCACCCCCACCGCATCCAGCAGCAGGGGGATGCCCCGTTCATGGGCCTTTTCCCCGGCAATCTTCATGGCTTCCAACCGTTCTTCATTGATGTTCCCCAGATTCACCACCAGGGAATCCGCCGCCTCCACGATTTCCTCCACTTCCTGGGGATGGGAGGCCATGGTGGGACTCCCACCCACGGCCAATATGGCGTTGGCGCTGTCATTCATGGTGATGGCATGGGTCATGCAGTGGATCAGTGGTTCATTTTCCCGCACCCTGGACATGATGTCCATAAAGGTTCCGGGCAGCTTGCTGATGACTTCCCCGGTCATAGATATTCACTCCCAATTTTCTCTGGAATTCCAACAGGGTCCCGTTCCGGGACAGGATGGTGAGCAGCCCGAAGGCAATGGAACCGCCGATGAGGGTGCCGGCAATGAAGCTGGGCACATAGAACATCCAGGAAAGCCCGGTGCGGCCCATCAGGATTTCCATTACAGGGTAGGACACCATGGCCCCGATGATCCCGGTGCCGATCACTTCACCCAGGCAGGCGGCAATGATCTTGCCCCCGCTGACCCGGTAGAAGATCCCGGACAGCGCAGCTCCGAACACAGCCCCGGTCAGCGCCAGCGGCGGGATCCCCATGACGGTCATCCGGATGATGCCGATCAGGGTGGCGCACAGAAGGGAATACCAGGGCCCCAGCATCACCGAACAGGTAATGTTGATCAGATGGGCCATGGGGCACATGCCTTCCACCCGGAGAATGGGGGAAATCACCACACCCAGGCCGATCATCATGGACAAAAACACCAGACGCAGGACTTTTTGCTGTTTGCTTTCCATAAAAAAACTCCACTCCTTTATGGACCGGTGCAGCCGATCCTTCAGGCGTGGAATCGATTCCATTTCCCGTATCCATTCCACAGTCCCCAAAAGACGGCCGAAGCCAGTCATGACGGTCGGTACTTTGGTACCCTCTCAACCCGGCACACGGGCTCCCTCGCTGCAAAATGAATACCGATCCAGGGCGCTCCCCCTCGATCGGTACAAGTATAGCAGATTGGACGGGATTGTTCAAGGGAAACGGCAAAATCCCCCATTTCCTCCCCAGTCAAAACAGGTGTATAATATAAGATATGACCGTACACGTCCGGGCTCTGAAACTGTCCCGGATCCGTAAGGATGGGGAGGATTTGTTTTATGACCGAAACCACACACACTGTCCGGAATGAAAGTGAACCGCTGCATCTGGCTCTGCCTTCCATGCGGACCTTCTATCAGTCTGCCAGGGAACAGCTGGAACAGGAATGGGCCGCGGGACAGGAGCTGAAGTCCTGTCCGGTTTTCTTCAACATCACCAACTTCCGGCTTTACAATGCCTCCTGCGGCATTGAAGAGGGAGACCATTGTCTCCAGCAGATTGCGGAAATCCTCCGGAAGAATTTTCCCGGCAGACTCCTGACCCATCTGGGTGCCGATCATTTTGCCGTGCTGGCCGCCACCTCCGATGTGACGGAACGGATCGAGTCCTCCTGTCACGACCTGCAGTCACTGATCACCAATCCCAACATCGAACTGAAGGCAGGGATCCGCTATCTGAACAAGCCTCTTTCCAACGAGGCCCTGACCCTGGCTTTCGACAACGATGCCGCCCTGGCCTGCAAATCCATCTCAAAGGATGCCACCCGGCACTATGCGGTCTATACAAAGGAAATGGGACGCATCCATCAGCTCCAGAACTATGTGCGGGAAAACCTGGACAAGGCCCTGGCCAGCCATCACATCAAGGTGTACTGCCAGCCCATCGTCCGTTCTCTGAACGGCAAGGTCTGCAGCTGCGAAGCCCTGGCCCGCTGGGATTCCCCGGAATACGGTCTCCTTTCCCCCGCCCTGTTCATCCCCACCCTGGAAGAAGCCCGGCTGATCGACCGTCTGGACCGGTATGTGGTGGAACAGATGGCCCGGCGGCTCCACAGCCAGCTGAAGCAGGGCCAGCCGGTCCTGCCCATTTCCATCAATTTCTCCCGTCTGGATTTCCAGCTGATGGATCCGGTCCGGCTGCTGGAAGATACCCTGACCCGATACCAGCTGCCCCGGAATCTCCTTTACCCGGAAGTGACGGAAAACGCCCTGGTCCTGCAGGATGATTCCATCCGCCAGGGTCTGTGCCGGTTCCGGAAAGCCGGTTTCAAAGTCTGGCTGGACGATTTTGGCAGCGGCTATTCTTCTCTGAACGTGCTGAAGGATTACCACTTCCATACCCTGAAACTGGACATGGCCTTTCTCCATCCTTTCACCAAAGAAAGCCGTACCATCCTTACGGCCATTGTCCGGATGGCCAAAGAACTGGGAGTCCACACCCTGGCAGAAGGGGTGGAGACCAGGGAACAGGCGCAGTTTCTCCGGGATATCGGCTGTGAAAAACTCCAGGGCTATTATTTCGGCAGGCCCCTGCCGGCTGCAGAATGCCGGCCCTACTGCCGTGACCGGAACCTGTCCTTCGAAACCCTCCCAGAAGCCGTCCTCCTGGATAAAGCCGGCCTCATCGATGTGAGCCAGTCTTCTCCGGTGGCCATTGTGTATGACGATTCCCAGACGCTTCAGTTTCTCCAGGCCAATGCCGGCTACCTGCAGGCCCTCCAGAGCATGGGAACGAGAAATGTTTCGGACAGCAACCAGTTCCTCAGTTCTCTGGATTTTCCCATGCACCAGAAGTTCCGCCGCTTCGCTGACAGAGCCCGGAAAAGCGGACAGCAGGAAACCATGACCTATGTGGACAACGGACAGTACATGCGGGTAAATCTCCGGACCGTAGCCCAGGTGGGACACCACTGCATCCACCGGGCGGAACTGTACAACATCAGTCTGGATGAAGAAGCCCGGGACAGACAGTCCCGGCATTTTGACACCCTGCTCCGGAACATCATCCTCACCTACGAAGGGGTATGGTATCTGGATCTGGAACACAAGGTGCTGGAAATCATCGTGCCGCTGACCGCCGATCAGCAGACAGGAACCGTCAACGGGGATATTGATGGCACATTCCGGCATTTCACCGACTACTTTGTCCATCCCAGGGACCGGTAGCGGTTCCTGGCCTTTGTGGACCGGAACCGGTTTCACCAGCGGGCAGCCGCCTCCCAATGTTCCGTTGTGCGGGAGCCCTTCCGCATTCTCCGCTCCAACGGCAATTTCGAATGGCTGATCATCACCGGCCTGGCACTGCCCAAATCCCCCAAAGGAGATATCCTGTTCTACATCACCAAACTTCCCGTCGCCCACAACAAGGCCATGCGCCCCATCCTGCTGGAAATGCTCCAAAGCAACGGCATCACGACGAAATCTTTTGATACTGACCGGAACGACCCCTCCTCCACCCTGTGGCAGACCTTTCTCCGGTACAGCCGGGAAAAAGTCGTCTGGAAGGACCATTCCCACCGGATCATGGGCGCCAGTCGCGCCTTCAGTCAATGGGTGGGAATCCCCCAAAAGGACCTGTTGGGCAAAACGGTCGAGGACCTGGGGATCTGCGTGAACCGTCAGGAAACCTATGAAGCGGATGAAGAAGTGTTGCGCATCGGTCATTGTCTCACCAACCGGGTTTTCCATTTTGTGATCAGCCACATGCCCCATCGGGTCCAGGTGGACAGATTCCCCCTGTATCAAAATGACCGGATCACCGGTATTGCCCTGTGTTTCCATGATCTGGACGAAGAAGAAAACCGGCCGCTGGAGGATATGCATGCAGCGGTAACCGATGAAGAGACCGGTTTGCTCAACTACCGGGGCATGGTCATGGCCGGGCTGCGCTATGCAGACACCTTCCGGCTGTATGGGGACGATTACACCGCCACCCTCATCGATGTACCGGAATTTGATGCCATCGGACTGACCTACGGCCAGGAATTCCGCCGGCACCTGCTTCAAAAAGTCACTGGCATCCTGACGCAGTACCTGCCCTCCACCATCACCATTTCCCATATCGGCAGCTGCTGCTTCCTGCTGTTCCAGAAATCCACCCAGATAGCCCAGCTCCGGGAAGCCCATGTCCAGATGGCCAATGCCATCCACGAAATCCAGCAGGTGGACGGCTTCCCCTGCACCCTGTACATGCACTATGCCATTGTCCGGGGTTCGGAAGCCCGGAGCCTGGACAGTCTTCTCCAGCTGCTGATCAAGCGCATGCGCGAATCGGAAGAAGGCCAGTACGGACAGGCTTTGTATACCGGTGACCGGTTCATTTTCGACCGGGAAGCTTTTGACAGCACCGACCTGAGTGTGGTGGTCTCTGATCCGGACACCCATGACCTGCTGTACTGCAATCCGGCCATGCGGAAACGCAGCGGCATTCCTTTGGATGCCCCTCTGAACGGGTTGAAATGCTATGAACAGATGGCCGGCCTTTCCGCTCCCTGTCCCGACTGCTGTGAGCCCCGGCTCCGCTGCGGCCGTTTTATATCCCGGGTTTTCCACAATCCGGTGGCCGGAGCTGATTTCCTGCTGCGGGATACCCTGATTCCCTGGCATGGGAAAAACTGCCATTTTTCCATCTGTCTGAATCTGGATGATTACCTGGTGAAAGACACCCAGTTCAGCCATATGCTGTCCGTTGAAACGTCAGTGAACGATGCCATCCGCCTGGGCATGTATGAAACGGACCCGGTCCACGGCATCCGGCAGATGATGAGCCGCATCGGCCGGCAGCTGGGAGCGGACCGGATCCTGCTGGCGGAAGAAACCGGCGATACGGTGACTCTGACCTACGTTTGGGAAGCAGACGGTATAATTCCCCTGGGAAAAGATTTCCAGCCCATCCCCCGGAGAGAACTCCGTCCTGTGTTCGACCAGTTCTCAAAAAACAGCACATTCTCCATTCCGGACATGACCGCATACTGGAAGGCCAATCCCGATCTGTCTCCCCACGTCCCGGGGCTCAAACGGGTGGCCCTGGCCCGGCTGATGCTGGACGGCCAGCCCTATGGCTTTATTGATGCCATCAACCCCGCCGAAGACAAATTCCACCTGGCGGAGGAACTGCTGTCCTCCCTGACCCGGTTCTTCGCCATCCTGCTGCGGAACCGGGACCTGATGCAGCGGCTGGACCGGCTGAGCAAATCCGACCAGCTGACCGGTCTTTTGAACCGCCGGGGCTTCAAGGACTGCCTGGCCGCCCTGCCGGAGAACAGACAATACGCCTTTGTCTTCGGAGATCTGAACGGTCTGAAGAAAGCCAACGATACTGAGGGCCACGAAGCCGGGGATCAGCTGATCGTTGCAGCAGCGGATGTATTCCGCCATGTGGGACAGACGGATTTTATCTTCCGGATGGGCGGGGACGAATTCCTCATGATCCAGGAAATCCGTCATCCGGAGGATGCCAACGCCCTGGTGAACAAGCTGGAAGCCCATTTCCAGACGGCCGGGATCAGCATTGCCCTGGGCTGCACCACCGCCGCATCTCCCATTGACGATATCGACACCGTGCTCACCCGGGCCGATGCCTTGATGTACCGGCAGAAAAGCCGCCAGCGGCACCGGAAATTCCCCAAGGAATAAAACAGCGTCCGCCCGCAATATCCGCCCAAATCCGTAGGGGCGGCAGGCCCGGCCGCCCGCAATATCCGCCAAATCCGTAGGGGCGGCAGGCCCGGCCGCCCGCAATATCCGCCAAATAAAAGGAGACACATCATGAACTTCAAAACCTACACCCACCTCCCTCCGGAGGCCCGTGCCCTGCGGGAAGAGGTATTCTGCAAAGAACAGGGATTCCAGGAAGAATTCGACGCCCAGGACCTCCATTGCCGCCATGGTCTTTTATGGAATGATCAGGGAGATGCCGTGGGCGTCTGTCGTTTTTTCCCTGGATCGGAACCGGGGGTATGGATCCTGGGACGGATTGCCGTATCCAGGTCCGTCCGTGGCCGGGGGGCCGGCAGCCTTCTGGTAAAAGGCACCGAGGCAGCCGTAAAGGAACTGGGAGGAACGGAAATCCGTCTCCACGCCCAGGTCCGGGCCCAGCATTTTTACAAAACCCTGGGCTATGAAGCCTACGGGCCCGTGGAACCGGAAGAAGGCGTCCCCCATCAGTGGATGAAGAAACAAGTGGGATAAAAGCAAAAAGGGGTGTTGCGTGTGTAACAACATACACATGCAACACCCCTTTTCAAAACAAACTCCTCTCCCACTCCTTCCAGCTTTCCTGGCGGGCTTCATGGACCTGGTCCCCGGGCTGGCTGTGGCCGATCAGGAAGGGAGATGCCGGGTCGTGCTGTTTCCGGTTCCGGATTACCGCTTCCCTGCTGGTATTGGCGTAACAATACCGGCAGAAATGGCCGCAGGTATCATAGGCTCCGATGTCGCAGGTAATGTGACAGCTGCATTCTTTCCGGGCTCCCCGCAGTTTGGGCGCCCGGAGTTTTTCTCCCAGGGCATTTTCCAGGATTTCCAGGGTCATGCATCCCCGGCAGTCCGCCCCGAAAGGCTCCAGTTCCCTGCCCTCTCCGCAGGGCCGTACGGTCATCCCGGCTTCCCGGGCTGTCCGGATCATATACTGGCCCAGGGCAATCCGTTCTTCCCGAACCACCGGCACCGCTTCCGGAAAATTCCGCATCACCTTGGGATACAGGTCGATGAAACTGATGACGCAAATCCGGGTATATCCTGCCAGAGCCCGGACCATATATGCGAAGGCTTTTTCATGGAATTCCAGGGTATACCGGTCCGATAAAAATATGGGATCATACCGCCAGCCGATCCTCCGGACCCCCACCATCCGTGACAGCTTCCGGAAACTTTCCAGCACCTGGTCCACCGGAGGCACTCCCGGTTCGACGTCCCTGCCATAAGGCGTAATGGTCACGAACCAGTATTGGCCATAAGGCTCCAGTGACTCCATATAATCCAGCATGGGCGCCGGATTTTTGGTACAGAATCCGATCAGGTCCACCACCTCCGGAGAAAGCCGGTAGCGGGTGACCTGTTCCGGCCGGTAAGGATTCCGGACCAGAACAAACCCCTCCCGGAGCCGGTTCAGGAACCAGGGGGTGTAAAAAGCCGGGATATCCGTCCTCATGCCTGTGTTGATGATCATAAAAAACCTCCTTAAAAACAGCTTCCATGGTAAACCTTCCCTTTGCATCCCTTGCAATTCTCCACCCAAAGGCATACTATATAAGTGATTGTATCTTTATAGAAGCGGCCGCACACCCACAAAAAGGGAAAGGAGTGGATTGGTACATTGATCGAAGCAGCGGATTTTTGCAGACTGGCGGAACTGGCCCCTTTTGGCATTTACCTGGTCAGACCGGACCGGACCATCATATACTGGAACAAAGAAGCCGAACATATAACAGGTTATACGAAGAAAGAAATGACAGGCTGTCACTGCCCGGAAACCACCCTGAACCACATGGATGAACAGGGTACCCCCCTGTGCGACACCTACTGCCCCATCCTGACCTGCATGGACCAGAAAAAAGCCCTTTCCCGGAAACTGCTTTTCACCCAAAAAGACGGAACCATAGGGGTCCTGAAAGTCCATTTCATCCCCCTGCCGGATAAGAACGGGCGGATCAAACTGGTGGCGGAAATTTTTGAAAAGGTCAGCCAGTTGGAAAAAGAAACTCCCATTGTGGAAAACCTCTGTTCCCTGGCCTACCACGATCCCCTCACCGGCCTGCCCAACCGGATGTTCCTGGAAGCCCTGCTGAAAATGCGTTTTTCGGAATTTTCCCGGCTGCACCGGCTCTTTGCGGTGTTTTTTTCAGACATCGACCATTTCCACGATTTCAATGAGCAGTACGGGCACCAGGCCGGGGACCATATGCTGAAAGCCTTCGCCCGGACCATCACCGGTTCCATGCGGGAATCAGACACTGTAGGCCGCTGGGGCGGCGAGGAATTCATCGGCATCTGCCCCATTGGCAAAAAAGAGGACATTGTTCCCCTGGCCGCCCGTTTCCACCAGCTGGTATCTCAGATTTCCGTTGACCATGAAGGGACTCCCCTCCACATCACCATGTCCCTGGGCATTACCACCGTACAGGAAGGCGATACTCCGGAATCCATCATCGACCGGGCTGACCGGTTCATGTTCGCCGCCAAGAAAAAAGGAAGGAATACCACGGTCCACGACAATCTGGACTGAACAAAGGAGGTGCTGCACCCACAGCACCCCCTCTTTTTATTTCCCCGCCAGTGCCGACTTCAGAATGTATTTCCGGCACTGATAGTATACCGCCGCCAGCACCACCGTGGTGGCCAGCCAGCTGACCGGATAGGCCATGATCAGGGTCAGATAGTCCCGGTGGTTGACGAACACCGTATAGATCCACACCAGCCGCACGCCGCAGATACCGATCAGCGCCACAATGGCCGGCGGAAGAGAATACCCGTATCCCCGCAGGGCCCCGGACATAATGTCCACCACTCCGTTGAGATACAGCATATCCCCCACGCACCACAGCCGCAGCATCCCCAGCTGGATGACTTCCGGGTCATGGTTGAAAAAGCCGATGATATGCTCCCCAAAGAACAGAATGGGCAGCGTAATGCACAGCAGGAACAGTCCCTCCACCCAGAAAGCCGCTTTGGTGGAGGCCAGGCACCGGCTGAGTTTCCGTGCCCCGTAATTCTGCCCCACAAAGGTGGTGGTGGCCTGGCTGAACCCGTTGACGAAACAGTAGATATTGAATTCGATGATCACCGAAGCCGCTGCTGCAGCCATGGCAGCAGTCCCCAGGCTGTTGATGGAAGACTGGATCACCACATTGCTCAGGGCAAAGACCATGCCCTGGATCCCTGCCGGCAGGCCGATATGGAGGATTTTTCCCATTTCATGGCCGTTCAGCCGCATATGGTGCCGCTGGAGCCGGATGGGCTGAGGGGTCCGGCACAGCAGGACAAACAGGATGCCGGAATTGACGGCAAAGGACAGCACCGTGGCACTGACCACCCCGGTCAGCCCCCAGCCCAGCACCGTAACGGACAAGAGATCCAGGGTGATGTTCAGGATATTGGCCGCCACCAGGCTGTAGAGCGGTGTCTTCCCGTCCCCGCAGCTGCGGAAAATGGCCGCTTCGAAATTGTACAGGGTCAAAAAGGGCATCCCCAAAAGGAAGATCCGCAGATAGGTGGCCGCCAGGTCATGGACTTCCGGAGGCACCGCCAGCAGTTTCAGGGCCGGAGAAGCGATTAGTTCTCCCACCGCCGCCAGCAGCACCCCCAGCCCCAGGGCCATCACAATGGCGGTCTGGACCGTTTCTTCCACTTTGTCCTGCTTCCCGGCTCCCAGATACTGGGCAATCACCACATTGGCCCCCAGGGAGATCCCAATCAGCAGGGTCACCAGGAGCCCGATCACCGGCATGTTGTTTCCCACCGCCGCCATGGCATCCTTCCCTACAAAATGGCCCAGCAGGAACACATCCGCACTGTTGAACAGCTGCTCAAACAGCCCCATGAGCCCGATGGGCATGGCAAAATAAAACAGTTTGTCCGCAATGGAGCCATGGAGCATGTCCAGACCCCGGCTTTTGGGCTGCAGTTTTGTTTCCGTCATAACATCCTTCCTTTTCACTGGGTCAGCGGGGCTCCCGGGTTTCCGGTGCCCCCACAGCCTTTTTCCGATTCTCCGTCCATTCCCGGACCCGTTTCCGCACATCCTCCAGGTTCAATACCCCCAGGGCGAACCCTTTTTTCACCAGTTCTTCCGGCAGATATTCGTCATATTTGTCAAAAAGCGGCACTTCGTGGGGATAAACCAACTCCAGCGGATCGATTTCCTTCTGGATTTCCTCCTCCACCACCTGGAAAAAGGACTCCTCATTCGCTTCCATGGTAAACTGCATAAAGAAGGGCCGGAAGGGATCCAGTTTCTTCAGGCCCAGTTTCTGGGCGCATTTCAGGTTCAGGAACCGTTCCAGGGCCAGGAAACCGTAACTCCCCAGCCAGGGCAGCAGGCACCACATTTTGCCCCCCAACCGGATCAGGGGCTTTTCCGCCGCTCCTGATGCCTTTGCAGTGAATCGGGCCTGCTGGAGCCGGGCCACCGCATTCTTCATCAGATAGGGATAGTTCCGGTCTTCCCGGAGCACCCGGCGCATCCGTTCCAGCACCTTGGTGTGGATATCCCCGGGACATTCCCCGAAATAGGCGGGCACTTTTCCCTTCACCAGTTCGCAGTAGATCACATGGCGCTTCCGGTCCACCTCCAGCACCCGCCACACATGGCCGGCCAGGGCGATTTTCTCGCCCGGAGGGGGAGGCGCCACCACGGTGCCCAGTTCCTGGGAATCGCAGCGGACGGTGAATTCCTCGTTTTCCTGGAACACCCCATAGAATTTGAAGGAACGGATCACCCGCTCCCCGGCCAGGCCCACGATCAGGCCCCCCTGCTCCGTTCTTTGGATATGGTCTTCGGCAATGAGATACCGGAGCAGCACCTTGTAGTCCTCCTGAGTAATCCGGTGGAAATAGCTGAGCCGCAGCACCCGGTCCGCCAGGGCCGCCGGGGACATTTCCCCGTTGCTGGCCAGCACACTCATGGTCTGGTGGTACAGGAGGCTGTAGGGCAGCCTGTCCAGCCGGGGCGGTTCCACCCATCTTTCCTCCAGATACAGCTGGATCAGGGCAATCCCCTGGAGCAGTTTCCAGGGAATGGTGGCCGGCAGCATGGCCCGGATCTCCGGTTCATCTTCCCGGATCACGAACCACATTTCAGGGGGCAGATCCCGCCGTCCCGTCCGCCCCATCCGCTGGAGGAATGAGGAAACAGTCCAGGGAGCATCGATCTGGAAGGCCCGTTCCAGCCGGCCGATATCGATGCCCAGTTCCAGGGTGGAAGTGGTCACGGTGGTCAGGCTCCGGCTTTCGTCCTTCATCAGTTCTTCCGCCGTTTCCCGATAGGAAGCGGACAGATTCCCATGGTGAATCAGGAACCGGTCCGGTTCATGGTTCAGTTCGCAGTACTGCCGGAGACTGGTGGTGACCTCTTCGCACTCCTCCCGGGAGTTCACGAACACCAGGCATTTCTTGCCCCGGGTATGTTCAAAAATGTACCCCAGCCCCGGATCCGCCTGGGCCGGAGCCTGGTCCGTCTTCTGGTCCAGAGCCGGCAGGGCGGCGATATCCGTCCGGTCTTCCCCGGCCTGGGCGTCCTTCACGTAAAAATGTTCCATGGACAGCCGCCATCGGGTCCCCGGAGCCTTCACCTGGGGGATCAGGGTCTTCCGTCCCGTTCCCATGCTGAGGAATTCTCCCACTTTTTCCGGATCCCCCAGGGTGGCCGACAGGCCGATCCGCCGGGGATTCACCCCGGCCAGCCGGGACAGCCGCTGGATCAGGCACAGGGTCTGTCCCCCCCGGTCCCCCCGGAGCAGGGAATGGACCTCATCGATGACCACGAACCGCAGATCCCCGAACAGCCGGGGAATGGCCATGTGCTTATGGAGCAGCAGGGCTTCCAGGGATTCCGGGGTGATCTGCAGGATTCCGGAGGGATGCTTCAGCAGTTTGGCCTTGTGGGACTGGGATACATCCCCATGCCAGTGCCATACCGGGATGCCCCCTTCTTCGCACAAAGGCTGGAGCCGCAGGAACTGGTCGTTGATCAGGGCCTTCAGAGGTCCGATGTAAATACATCCCACACTTTTTGGGGGGTCCTGGGCAAACAGGGACAGGATGGGGAAGAAGGCCGCTTCCGTCTTGCCGGAAGCCGTGGAAGCGGTGAGCAGCAGATTCTCATCCGTATTCAGCAGCACATCCCCTGCCGCCACCTGGATGGGCCGGAGTTCCGACCATCCCTGGCTGTAGATGAAATCCTGGACAAAAGGTGCATACCGGTCAAAGATATTCATGATTTCCTTTCGTTAAATGGTGAATTCCGCGAACTCCGGAGCGGTTTCTTCTCCTTCCACAGCGTTTTTCGCATACTGGAAGCTGTCGGACTGGAGCAGTTCCGCCACCTTCAGTTCCGGATGCTGGTACAGGATATCCAGCACTTCGATGAAATCCCGGATCACTTCCCGGGGGGTAATGTGGGAATCCGCCCCGATCCGCTGGAATTCAATGCGGATGAAGGATACCAGATCCTCCTGGGTCACTTTGGGTGCATAGCCGTAGAGTGCCCCATGGATTTCCGCCAGTTTTTCCACCAGCACCAGCATTTCGTCGCTGGTCAGGGGCTGGAGACGGATCACCGGAGCCAGCAGATCCTTGTGTTCTCCGGCAAAATGGCCTTCTGCCAGCCGGGAACGGAGAGCTTCATAACTGTAGACCCCCCGCCGGGGATCTTCCATGCACTGGGGAGTGCCCCCCATGATGATGCCCAGGTAATGGGCCTTGCCCTGGAGGGTATCGTTGTACATGGTGAGGATCTTTTCGTAGTTGTACTGCCGGGTGATGGCATGGGGGATCTTGTAGATGTTCACCAGTTCATCGATGCACACCAGGAGCCCGGCGTACCCGGCCTGTTTCAGGAACAGGGCGAAGATCTTCAGGTATTCGTACCAGTCCTCATCGGAAATGATGATATTTACCCCCAGCTCCTGCCGGGCTTCCGTTTTGGTGTGGAATTCCCCCCGGAACCACTGGATGACTTTGGCCTTGGTGGCCTCGTCCCCCTGGCGGTAGGACCGGTAATACAGGGTCAGCAGCCGGGCGAAATCGAAGCCGTGGACCATTTCGTTCAGGGCATCGATCACCTGGCCAATTTTCTGTTCCACCCGTCCGTCCAGCCGGCCGTCCGTCAGAGACAGGCCGCTTTCCGCCACCACCTGCTGCTGGACCTGGTTGATCCACCGGTCCAGGATCAGCGGCAGGGCGCCTCCTTCCGGCCGGGTCCTGGTGGCCATGTTCCGGACCAGTTCCCGGTAGGTGGCCAGCCCCTGGCCCTTGGTTCCCTGGAGTCGCCGTTCCGGGGACAGGTCCGCATCCACCACCACAAAATCCTTTTCCATCACATAGTTCCGGATGGTCTGGAGCAGGAAACTTTTCCCGCTGCCGTACCGGCCCACAATGAACCGGAAGGAAGCGCCTCCATCGGCGATCACTTCCACATCATGGAGCAGGGCATCGATTTCGTTCTTCCGGCCCACGGTAATATAGGGCAGCCCGATCCGGGGCACCACGCCCCCCTTCAGCGAGCTGATCAGGGTCCGGGCAATCCGTTTGGGTATCTTCAGGGTCATGGTTCTATCGTTCCTTTCAGGTCTTCCAGGTAATCTTCTATCACCGAGGGCGGGTCCCCGGCTTCCAGGACCGTATCCCCGAATTCCTCATAGCATTTTTCATTGATGCTGTCCGTGAGGATGGAGGGCATCAGGCCTTTGGTTCCCGTCCAGGAAGTGTCTCTTCCGTAGAGCAGGTCCTTCAGGTAATGGTATTCGTCTTCCGTCAGGTTCCAGGGCAGACCGGAAGATTCCGGTGCCGGAGGATTTTCTCCAGCCGGAGAAGAAGCACGGGCGGAAGTGTCTTCCCAGTCCGAACCGTCCGGAGATCCGGCCAGTCTGTTCCCCCTTTCCCACGTTGCAGAAGGATCCGGCTGTTCCGGAATGGCGGGCAGCACTTCCTCCCGCCGTTCTTCCTCCGTCATCAGTTTGTCCCGGGTCACCGCCGCATCCTGGCGGATCCTGTCCAGCTGATCCAGGTGGAACACCACTTTCCGTTTTTCCGCTTCCGCCTGTTCCTTCCGGTTCTCCTCCACCGCCTGGTGCACCAGACGGGTAAGCCATTTGTAAGACAAGGGCTGCTGGAGGGGCTGGGAAAAATCCAGTTCGTCCCGGAGCAGCCCGTCCAGGGTCTTCATCAGTTTGCCCAGTTTCCGAAGCTGTTTGGCCGTATAATCCAGATGACGGAACGTCCACACCCCGTTCCGGTCCCGGTAGACGCACACCGGATTCACCTGCAGGGTAAAATCCCGGTTGTCTTCCCGGCGCAGGAACACCGCGTTGGCAAACAGCTCCAGCCAGTCATAGGATGGCCCTCCCACATGCTCCAGCAGAAATCCCTTCTTCCGGTGGGATTCCCAGTAAGCCTGGATCATCCGGTAGATCCGGCCCAGCAGACGGATCGTGTCTTCCGGCTGCTGTTTGTACAGCCGGGAGCGGGAAATATGGTAGGTGGAAAACAGGTCCAGGGCCTCGAACAGTTCCTGGTCAGAGACGTTCTTATAATTTTCCAGCACCAGATAGGCCTCATCCTGCCGGGAGCGCTTGGTTTCCGGCAGCAGTTTCGGATCCAGCTGCCAGTACAGCACATAATCCCGGAGCCACTGGTGGAGATAGGGCAGGATCCGGTCGTCCAGCATCCCGTAATTGTCTCCAAAGGATTTCAGTTTATCGTAGCCATCCTGGGGATTTTCCACCCCGATCTGGTTCAGCAGTTCATAGATGTACAGGAAGGCATAGGTCAGGGAAGTCCGTTCCAGCTGCTGATGCCGCAGCCGGGTCCGCCAGCCGAAATAGCCCCGCAGTTCCTGGTCCGTCAGCACCCGGTAGGTGGGATAGTAATGGAGCACCGGCAGGTCGTACACCGTATCGTCTTCGTAATCAGCAGCGGCCATTCCCTGACGGACAAACAGTTCCGGGGTGGTTTCATACCGGCTTTCCCCGTCTTTTTCCATGGCCCGGAGCTGTTGAAGGGTTTCCGGCAATGGAGCAGGCGGTTTGCGGGGTTTGATGGGTTCGGAGGCATACAGTTTCTGGAGCAGCCGGAAGGCCTCCTCCTTTTCAGCCGGTGTCTTCTTCACCAGATCCATGTCCATTCCCCCTTTTTTTCAACTGACCAGGACTCCGTCCAAAAGCAAACATTTTTTCACCAATCTTCATTATAAATCACTGGATGGAGAAAAAACAAGGGGGGATGTTGCACAGGATATGCAACATCCCCTCCCGCCGGCTTACGCCATACACGTGGTGCAGTTCTTGGACTGGGGGAACAGCAGCTTCCACAGACACCCTTCCAGGACCACCCCTTCTTTGGGATCCGTGCCGGCTTTGATGGTGGTGTCGATCACATAGCTCACATAATCCGCCGCTTCCTGGACGCACCGGTTCAGATCCCGGCCGTTGAGCACATACCCCAGCAGGGTGCTGGTGAACACATCCCCGGTACCGCAGGTGGCAAAGGGCAGCCGCTTCACTTCATAGGCTTCCGGGAACAGCTGGTTGGGTTCCGAGCTGACGATCTTCAAATGCTCTTCATCACAGGGTACGCTGGTGATCACCACCTGTTTGGGTCCCAGAGCCAGCAGCTTGTCGCAAAGGGCTTCCAGTTCGTCTTCCGTAGGGGCCCCTTCCTTCCAGGGGGTATCCGTCAGCAGGCAGGCTTCTGTATAATTGGGGGTGATCAGGGTGGCATGGGCCACCAGCTTTTTCATGGCTTCCACTATGGAATCATCGAACACCGGGTACAGTTTCCCGTCATCCCCCATGGCCGGATCCACCACCGCAATGCGGTCTTCCCCGGCAAACTGGTTAATGGCGGCGATCACCTGGGCCACCTGGTCCGGGCCTGCCAGGAAACCGCTGTACACTGCATCGAACGACAGCCCCAGGGCCTTCCACTGTTCCCGGTAGGAAGCCATCAGGCCCGTCAGATCCCGGTTCACGAATTTTCCATAGGTCAGGTTATTGCTGTACAGCGCCGTAGGGAACGGGCAGACCTGATGCCCCATGGCAGACAGCACAGGCACCGCCGCCGTAAGGGAACAGCGCCCAAAGGAACAAAGATCATGGATAGCCAGAACACGTTTGATTTTCATGGAAATACCACCTTTCAAATGCTGAAAATAAGCACGGGCAAATGGGTTAGTCATAGGAATATTGTACCCTATTTGGGGCAGAGATGCCAGAGGGGGCAGCCTGCGATGCCGTAGAGGGCGCAGGCCGGTTGCCCCGCACAGCACACAAATAATCAGCAATCAAGCGGGCCTCCGGTTGTGAGCCCCTACGGTACCGCAATGGATCATTGGATTTCCGCCGTCCCGCTCTGCACTCTTCCCTCTGCACTGTTTTTCTCAGTCCATCTGCACCACCCGGTTCACGTCGGCCATGATGACCCCTGGGGTTCCGTTCAGTTTCTCCAGGACCTGCTGCATTTCCCTGGAATTTTTTACCGGTTTGTCCAGTTCCAGGGCGGCCATGTTCAGCATGGGCATGTAATACTGGACTTTGCAGTCCATCTTCCGGGCCAGTTTTGGCTGGGTATCCGGGAGCCGGGTCACGTTCTGGCTGTCCGGCCGCACCATGGCGGGATCCAGGTTTTCCACGCTCCAGCCCTTTTTTTATTTATAGCAAAAAACCTGCCCTGTCAACACAGGAGCAGGTTTTGTCATGGTTTATTCAAGGAAAGGACATTTTCTATTTCAAATTGTTGGTCCGGGTGGGATCGATAATGAACCCGGATCCACTGGGAGAGGGTCCCACGAAGCCCTTGACATTTTCAAAGACCGTTTTCCCTGAGCCTACGGCACTTTTCCCCTGGCTGTTGAACAATCCTTCCGTAATCCTTACCGTGTCTTGATTCCCTTTGGACGCCTCATAATACTTTGTGGGATTGCTGTTGTAATCCGCTGCCAGCTGGCTGAATGTGACGCCATTGTTGGCTGCTGCTGAGTAATAGGAAAACACGGTTGTCCCATCGGTTTGGACTCTGGCAAACCAGCCGTCCCCCTCTTTGGTCTGGATATTCAGTTTCCGGGCCAGGTCCTGTCCCGCTGCACTGTCCGAAGAAATCACCAGGGTGCTGGATGGTTTCCCCTGGAGCACATCCGCCAGCCCGTCGTACCGTCCCTGCCGGAGCCGTTCGATGATATCTTTCGCTGTGGACGCGGCCGGGAGTTTTTCCTTGGAAGCTTCGTCCAGGAGAGCGCTGGCGTTGCTGAAGACGGAATTGATGGACCTGGTCAGGCTTCCGCTGGCACCGGCGTTGTATATCCATCCGCCGATACCGACGATGATTGCCAGCATCAGTGCATATTCAATGATGTCCTGCCCTTTCTGTCGTCTCATCCTATCCATCTCCTTTACGGTGCTCTTATTTGATTATATCATATTTTAGGAGAGAGGTCAGAGCGTCCTTTCAGGCAATCCTGCGGGTTCGTCGTTTGTCGTTTGCCTTCCTGCTCTTCACTCTGCACTGCTTTTCTCCCCCAGCAGCCCCTCCATATCCCCCGGCATCGGTGCGGTGAGGAGCATCTCTTCTCCGGTCCGGGGATGCCGGAAACGGACGGTCCAGGCGTGGAGAGCCTGACGGGCGATCCGGCCGTCTTTTGTCCCGTACAGGGGATCCCCCACCAGCGGGTGTCCTTCGTGGGCAAAATGGACCCGGATCTGGTGGGTCCGGCCGGTGAGCAGATGGATTTTCAGCACCGTCCATTCCTGGTTCTCTTTCAGGATCCGGTATTCCGTCACCGCCGGCCGGCCATCGGGCCGCACGGTCCACCGGTCCACCCCTTCCGCCACCCGGCCGATGGGATGTTCGATTCGTCCCTGAGGAATCCCCCACCTTCCTTCACAAACCGCCAGGTATTCCCGGTAGATCTGGCTGTGATCCCGGGTCAGGGCGTGTTTGGCGAAAGCGGATTTGGCCACCATCAGGACCCCGGTGGTATCCCGGTCCAGCCGGTACAGCGGATGGATGCCGCAGTGCTGGCCGGTCCGGCGGAAATACCCTCCCACGGCCTGGACCAGGGTATCCCGGGCGCCCGACCAGGTGGGATGGATCAGCATCCCTGCCGGCTTGTCCACCACCAGCAGATCCTCATCTTCATACAAAACGGAAAGGGGCAGATGGACGGGGATCACCGCCGCTTTTTCTTCCCAGTGGAAAACAAGCCGGTCCCCGGCTTCCAGCCTGTGAGAAGGACTGGAAACCGGGGATCCGTTTACGGTGATGGTGCCATTCCATTTGATTTTGCGCCAGAGTTTTTCCGAAAGGTGCATGGGCCCCCGGGCTGCCTGGCGTACACAGCATCCGGCATGGTCCCGGTCCACCTGGTAGCTCAGTTCCATATCAGTAGGACCGCAGAAATTTCCTGAAAAAGTCCACGCTGCCCTTCAGGGCATCGGCGGGGATCTTTTCGTTCACCTGGTGGGCGGCTCCCCACCGTTCATCCCGGCGATACCCGGAAAACAGCATCACATTGTCGGCGATCCGCTTGTAGTAATGGCTGTCGGTGCCTCCCAGCATCAGGAACGGCACCACGTCCACCTTGTCCCCGTACTGCTCCTTCAGGACTTTTTCCGCCACCTGGATCCCGTACCCCTGAGGATCGGAGGCGGGCAGCGGATCCTTCCCGGACACATGGCGGATTTCCACCCCTTCCGGCAGGAACTGGCGGAAATACCCTTCACAGGATTCCACCGTATCCCCCTGGAGCACCCGGACGCTCATCTGGGCGGCTGCATGGCTGGGCAGCACATTGGGCTGCTTGCTGGCTTCTGCCATGGTAAAGGCAATGGTGGTGTGGAGCAGGGCGTCCAGAGCCGGATCTTCCTGGGCCAGCTGGCACAGTTCCTTCCAGTGGCCTTCCGGATCTGCATAGATGGCCCGGCGGCTGCCTTCCTGGAGCCTGGCACTTTTCTGGAGATGGGCCAGGGTGAGCGGCGTGAGCCGGTAAGGGAAAGGATGGCTTTCGATGGCCACAATGGCTTTGGCCAGGGTCCCCAGAGCCGTGCCCTTTCCCGGACGGCTGGAATGGCCTCCGGGAGAATTGGCGTAGATCTCGAAGTTCACGGGAGATTTTTCTGCCACTCCGATCTTGGCTTCCAGCTTGTCCCCTACCGGGAACAGGCCGCCTCCTTCATCCACCACGGTACCCAGCCGGATGCCCTTCTGTTCCAGGTTTCGGGTGAGCTTTTCCGCTCCGTCCACATCGTTTTCCAGGTACACTTCCTCGCTGTAGCCCAGGGACAGATACAGGTCATAGGCGGGCCGCCAGCCTTCTGCCAGCAGGGCTTCCACCGCTTCCATTTCCGCCAGCAGCAGATGCTTGCAGTCGGTGGTGCCCCGGCCGCAGATGCAGCCGTCGATCAGTTCCCCTCCGAAGGGGTCGAAGGTCCACTGGCGACCGTCCCCCACTTCCACCACATCTTGGTGGGCCATGAGCAGCAGGGGCTTTTTGTCGCTGCCGCTGCCTTTCAGATGGAACTGAAGGCCGGCCTGGCCCACTTCATCCAGCTCCATCAGGCTGAAAATATGGGGATAGAATTCCCGGAACGCTTCATGGAGCTTCTCGAACTGGCTCCAGTCCACCCGGTCCACATTGGCGTTGGACACGGTGGCGCACTGGATGAACCGCTGGAGATGGGCGGCGTATTTCTGTTCTTCTTTTGTAAGATTCACTGCCGTTCCCTTCTTTCTCAATTACCAGGCAGGTTCCAGGTTGCCCTTGCAGTTTTCCAGGATGTAATCCTTTACCGGCTGGCTCTGGAAGATCTGGACGAATTTCTTGTAGGTGGGGTTGTCCTTGTCTTCTTCCCGGGCGGCGATGATGTTCACATAGGGGCTGGTGTTGTCTTCCTTGGCAATGGCCAGTTCCGGAGCCAGTTTGGCGCTGTTGGCATAGCCGGCGTTGATGACGGAGGCCGTGGTGTCATCCAGGCTCCGGGGCAGCTGGGCAGCTTCCAGTTCCAGGATCTGCAGGTGTTTCGGGTTTTCGGTGATGTCGTTTACGGTCAGTTCCGTGGCTTTTACATCCGGGTTCACTTTCAGCAGGCCCAGTTTGCTCAGCATCAGGATGGCCCGGCCACCGTTGGAAGGATCATTGGGGATGGCGATCTTGGCGCCGTCCGGGATGTCCTTGATGTCCTTGATCTTGGTGGAATACAGTTTCAGGGGAGCCAGATAGGTCTTGCCGATGCTTACCAGTTTGGTCCCGTTCTTTTTGTTGAAGGCCAGCAGGAAGGGTTCATGCTGGAAGGAGTTCAGGTCGATGTCCTTCTGGGCCAGGGCCTGATCCGGGGTCACGTAGTCGGAGAAGGTCTTGATTTCCACCGTCAGCCCCTGTTTGGCGGCTTCCTTTTTCACCACTTCCATGATCTCTTCCGAATACCCCGGCGTAATGCCCACGGTGATGGACTTCTTCTCGGCAGGCGCTGCTGCCTTCTTGTCGCTGCTGCCGCAGCCGGCGGTAAGGCCGGCCAGTGCCAGTACGGCTACCGCACCGGCGATCCATTTTTTCAGTTGCATTGTACATCTCTCCTTTGTTCTCCTTCAGGGAGTGCAGACCAAAAGAAAAGCGCCACCTGCTTTCTGCAGATGGCGCTTTTTGATGACTGGGCTCGCATTCATCTGCCAGGAAACCGGTTCCCGTTGGAATTGGCACCTTCCCGTCAAAGGGGGTTGCCGCAGCGTCATAGGGCCAAATCCCTCAGCTGCTCTCGATGAAGGTTATTCTGTTATGGTCACATTGTATAGTAGGTTGGTAGGATTGTCAAGGACTTTTTGTAACCGATATGAAAACAGTTTGGATGGGAACCTTTTCCGGCCCTCAGTAGGCCGGTGTCCATTTGGCGGACCGGACCAGAGCCCGGGGATCGGCAAATTCCATCCCGGCCATGCCTTCTTTCCGGGCTTCTCCCGCCACCGCGGCAGCCACCGTTTCAGAAAAATCCATGAGCCGGGAAACCGGCGGCAGGACTGCAGCACCGGGCTGGGATGGATCCACGATGCCCCCCAGGGAATGGGCGGCGGCAGAAATCATCCCGTCGGTGAGGAGCCGGGCCTGGCTGGCAATGACCCCCAGCCCCAGCCCCGGATAGATCAGGGCATTGTTGGCCTGGCCAATGGCGTAAGAGACACCGTCATATTCCACCGGTTCCGAAGGGATCCCGGTGGCCACCAGGGCCCGTCCTTTTGTCCAGCGGATCAGATCGGAAGCTTTGGCTTCTGCCAGTTCCGTGGGGTTGCTCAAGGGGAAGATCATGGGACGGCTGCAGTGGGAAGCCATTTCCCGGACGATGAGTTCCGTAAAGGCACCGGCACAGGTGGAGGTCCCCACCAGGATGGTAGGATGGATGGCCGCCACTGCTTTTTCCAGGGTATCCAGCCGGGCCCCGGGAGCAAATTCCTCCCGTTTCCGGGCAAAGGGTTTCTGTTCCGGAGTCAGGTCTTCCATATCGTCAAAGAGCAGGCCCTGTTTGTCCACCAGGTAGAATCTCTGCCGGGCTTCTTCTGCAGTCAGCCCCTGCTCCAGCATTTCCAGATAGATCCGCCGGACGATGCCGCAGCCGGCCGTCCCTGCTCCGAAGCACAGGTATTTCTGGTCCCGGAGCGTTTCTCCCGTAATGGCCAGACCTCCCAGGATCCCGGCCAGGGTGATGATCCCCGTCCCTTCGATATCGTCATTGAACACGGGATGGGTATTTTTGTATCGATCCAGCAGTATGGCCGCATGGTCCCGTCCGAAATCTTCGAAATGGAGGTACAGCCCCGGAAAGAGCCGTTCTGCTGCGGTTACGAACCGGTCTACGAAAGCCAGGTACTTTTCCCCTTTCACCCGGCTGTGGCGCACTCCCAGGTAGAGAGGATCATCCAGCAGGCTCTGCCGACTGGTCCCGGCGTCCAGCACCACAGGCAGCACCTGGGCGGGATCGATGCCGGCTGCCGCCGTATAGACCATCAGCTTCCCGGTGGAGATGCTGACCCCGTTGGTTCCCCAGTCCCCGATGCCCAGGATGGCCTCTCCGTCTGTGACCACCATGAGCCGGATCCGGCGTCCCTCCGCTCCATTCACCAGGGCCTGTTCCAACTGGTCCTGCCGGTCGATGGAAAGGTATACAGCGTTCTGGGGGGTCACGAAGAAATCACTGTAGTTCCGGATGCTTTCCGCAATCCCCGGATCGTATACAATGGGCATGAATTCCTTTACATGCTGCTGGAACAGAGCATAGAACAGGGTCCGGTTCCGGCTGAACAGATTCATGAGGTAATGGCGTTTGGCGCTAACCCCTTCCCGGTTCCGGACATTCCCATATGCCTGGTCCACCTGTTCCTGGAGAGTCTGGACCCCCGGAGGCAGGATCCCCACCAGTCCGAATCGTTCCCGTTCTTCTTCCGAAAATGCCGTACCTTTATTCAAAAAGGGATCATTGATCCTTGCATAGCCTTTTTTCATCTGTATCGCACCTTTCTTTTTTCCTGATACTCCTGTTATACGCTGTCAGGATGGCTTTGTAAACTATCCCTTCGTTGGATTGCCTAACTTCATGTTATAGCCTGAGAAAGCGGGAGGATCCCTGCCCGGGGGAAAAGGAGGCAAGGAAAAAGACCGCCCGCAGGCGGTCTTTCCGAAATCGGTTACATCTTCTGATGGGCGCGGCGGGCGATGACGTCCAGCTGCTGTTCTCTTGTCAGGTCGATGAATTTCACCGCATACCCGGATACCCGGATGGTGAAGTTGGCGTATTCCGGTTTTTCCGGATGTTCCATGCAGTCGATCAGCTTGTCCACCCCGAACACGTTCACGTTCAGGTGGTGGGCTCCCTGGTCGAAGTAACCGTCCATCACCCGCACCAGGGTGGCTTTCTGTTCTTCTTCGTTGTGGCCCAGGGTTTCCGGAGCGATGGTCTGGGTGTTGGAAATCCCGTCCAGCGCGTATTCGTAGGGCAGTTTGGCTACGGAGTTCAGGGATGCCAGCAGGCCGTTCTGTTCCGCACCGTAGGCCGGGTTGGCACCGGGAGCGAACGGGGTATAGGCCTTCCGTCCATCAGGCAGGGCACCGGTGGCGCCGCCGTACACCACATTGGAGGTGATGGTCAGGATGGAGGTGGTGGCTTCGGAATTCCGGTAGGTGTGGTGTTTCCGCAGCTTGGTCATGAAGGTCTTCAGCAGCCACACGGCGATTTCATCCGCCCGGGGATCATCGTTGCCGTATTTGGGGAAGTCCCCTTCGATCTTGTAGTCCACCACCAGGCCGGATTCATCCCGGACCGTGGAGACTTTGGCATATTTGATGGCGCACAGGGAATCCACCACATGGGAGAACCCGGCGATACCGGTGGCAAAGGTCCGGCGCACATCGGTGTCGATCAGGGCCATTTCAGCCGCTTCATAGTAGTATTTGTCATGCATGTACTGGATCAGGTTCAGGATGTTCACGTACAGCCCGGCCAGCCAGTCCATCATCAGGTCAAATTTGTGCATCACTTCGCCGTAATCCAGCACTTCGGAAGTGATGGGTGCATATTCCGGCCCCACCTGCATGTGTTTGCCGTCCTTGGTCAGGAACTTTTCGTCCTTGCCCCCGTTGATGGCGTACAGCAGGCATTTGCCCAGGTTGGCCCGAGCCCCGAAGAACTGCATTTCCTTCCCGGTCTGGGTGGCGGATACGCAGCAGCAGATGCTGTAGTCATCGCCCCATACGGGCTTCATCACATCGTCGTTTTCGTACTGGATGGAGGAAGTGGTGATGGAAATGTGGGCGGCGTATTTCTTGAAGTTATCCGGCAGTGCGGAAGAATACAGCACCGTCAGGTTCGGTTCCGGAGAAGGCCCCATGTTTTCCAGGGTGTGCAGGAACCGGTAGTCGTTGCGGGTGACCATATGCCGGCCGTCCATGCCGATGCCGGCCATTTCCAGGGTGGCCCATACCGGGTCTCCGGAGAACAGCTGGTTGTAGGAGGGGATCCGGGCGAATTTCACCATGCGGAATTTCAGGGTCAGGTGGTCGATCAGTTCCTGGGCCTGCTGTTCGGTCAGGGTCCCTTCCGCCAGGTCACGGCTGATGTAGATATCCAGGAAGGTGGAGATCCGGCCCACGCTCATGGCAGCCCCGTTCTGGGTCTTCACGGCAGCCAGGTAGCCGAAGTACAGCCATTGTACCGCTTCCTTGGCATTCTTGGCCGGGGCGGAAATGTCATAGCCGTAGACTTTGGCCATTTCCTTCATCTGTTTCAGGGCCCGGATCTGTTCCGCCAGTTCTTCCCGCTGCCGGATGATGTCGTCGGTCATGACGCCGCAGCCGCAGTTGTCCAGATCTTCGTTTTTTTTGTTGATCAGGAAATCGATGCCGTAGAGAGCCACTCTCCGGTAGTCCCCCACGATCCGGCCCCGGCCGTAGGTGTCGGGCAGACCGGTTACGATGTGGCTGTGACGGGCCCGGCGCATTTCAGCGGTGTAGGCATCGAACACGGCCTGGTTGTGGGTCTTGTGGTATTCGGTGAAGATCTTGTGGAACTTGGGGTTCACTTTGTACCCGTAGGTTTCCGCCGCTTCTTCCGCCATTTTGATGCCGCCGTAGGGCATGAAGGCCCGTTTCAGAGGCTTGTCGGTCTGGAGGCCCACCACCTGTTCCAGATCCTTCATGGATTCATCGATATAGCCGGGGCCGTATGCCGTCAGGCTGGAAACCACTTCCGTTTCGCAGTCCAGCACGCCGCCTTTGGCCCGTTCTTCCTTCTGGAGTTCCTGGACCTTTCCCCACAGTTTGTTGGTGGCTTCCGTAGGCCCTGCCAGGAAGCTTTCGTCCCCATCATACGGGGTATAGTTGTTCTGGATGAAATCCCGGACATCCACATCGTCCGTCCATTTCACGCCTTTAAAACCTCTCCATGCAACATTCTGATTGATGCTGTTCATTACAGATCCTCCTTTTGAGTTCCTGATGGTTTCGTTTTCGATGGCTTAATCATAGCCCTTTTCCTGTTTGAAAACCTTGACTGGAATCAAGTTTGTTTAAACTAACCAATTTTATATGGCTCTCAAAATCGCCCGTGCCTTGTCCACTTCTTCCCGGGTGGGGGGCTTCACGTCCTTCAGCTGGTTGGGGATGCCCAGTTCTTCCCATTTGTACAGCCCCATATTGTGGTAGGGCAATACTTCCACCCGCTGGATATTGGCAAGGGTATCCAGGAAATGCCGGGTCCGCTTCAGGGATGCCGGATCATCGGTCCAGCCGGGCACCAGCACCTGGCGCACCCAGATGGGCTTTTTGCTATCGGACAGATACCGGAACAGGTCCAGGATATTGTCATTGGGCTGGCCGGTGAGCTTTTTATGGGCTTCCGGGTCGATGTGCTTCACATCCACCAGCAGGATGTCCGTCACTTCCATCAGCTGCTGGAACTGGCTGAAGAAAGGCTCTTTCCGGGTAAAGGGCTGGCCGGCCGTATCAATGCAGGTGCCGATGCCCCGGGCTTTGGCCTTCCGGAACAGGTCCAGCAGGAACTCCATCTGGAGCAGGGGTTCCCCGCCGCTGACGGTGATGCCCCCTTCCGGTCCCCAGTAGGGCCGGTACCGTTCCGCCTGGTCCAGCAGTTCGTCGGCGGTTTTCAGCTGGCCTCCCTGGCCGCATTTCCAGGTGTCCACATTGTGGCAGTACAGGCAGCGCATGTGGCAGCCCTGGACAAAGATGATGAAGCGGGTGCCGGGCCCGTCTACGGACCCGAAGGTTTCGATGGAATGGATACGTCCCTGGATCATAATGACCTCCTGATAAAAAAGACCCCATCAAAGGGGTCACCATTGTGTACCTCTTGATGGGTCTCATTGTATGTCTTTTTGGAAAAAGGTTCCTTGATTCCAGTCAAAATCTGAAAAAGGACCCGTCCCACAGGCGGGTCCTTTCCTTCGGCCGTTGACCGTTGACAGCTGACCGTTGACAGCTCTTTCAATAATTCACCAATTCCATGAGCCGGTCCGGATCCAGGATCCGGATGCTGCTCTGGCCGGTCTTTTTCACATACCCTTCCCGTTCCAGTTCCTTCAGCTTCCGGCTGATGGTTTCCGGCCGCAGGGCGATCAGCCCGGCCATTTCGTCCAGCCGCAGGGTAATGATGTCGCTGGTCTGCCGCCGGTACCGGTACAGCAGCAGCCCCGCCACCCGTTCCTTGGGGTCCGCAATGCTTTTCAACAGGTTCCGCCGGTTGGCATCGTGGAGCTTCTTGCTCAAAAGGGCAATGATCCGCATGGCCACTTCCGGTTCCTGGATGGCCTCTTCGAAATCTTTCCGGGCCAGCTTGCAGTACTCCACCTCCGTCATGGCAATGGCCGAAGCGGAATACCGGCTGTCGGGGACCAGTACCCCTTCCCACATGGTATCGTGTTCCACAAAGATGCCGGCAATCCGCTCCAGTCCGTCCTGGTCGTAGGTGCTCAGTTTCACCCGGCCCCGGTGGATGATGTAGATGGCGTCACAGGCTTCCCCCTCCCGGAACAGGCAGCCTCCCTTGGGCAGGGTCAGCCGCACCGCCCGGCGCAGCAGGGTGGTCACCTTTTCCGGAGGCAGGCCCACCAGGAATTCCACGTTTTTCAGACATTCTCCCCGGCAGCTCCTGCACTCTTCCGGCACTTTCCCAGTCATTTCTTTTCTCCATACAGGGCGTCATACACCGCCTGGAGCTTTTTGTCCCGGGCGGCGGTGGCTTCCCTGGCCTTGTCCCCGGCATAATCATAGAAGCCCTTTCCGGTCTTCACCCCGTATTCCCCGGCCTGGAACTTTTTCGCCAGCAGTTCCGGCACGGCATGGGAATCTTCCAGATCCGGCATCAGGTATTCGCTGATGTGATAGAACACATCCAGTCCGCCGAAATCCACCGTTTCCAGGGGCCCCAGGCAGGCCCACCGGAAGCCCAGGCCGTATTTCATCACCGCGTCAGCCCCTTCCACGCTGACCACCCCGTCCCGGACCAGGGCCAGGGCTTCCCGGAGCACCGCCAGTTGGATCCGGTTGGCCGCAAAGCCGGGCACATCCTTTTCCACCAGGGCCGGTTTCTTCCCGATGGCCAGGGACAGGTCATAAATGGTCCGGGCCACATCCGGCCGGGTTTTGGCATTTTTGATGATTTCGATCAGTGGGATCAAAGTGGGAGGATTGAACCAGTGCATCCCCAGGAACCGTTCCGGACCGGTGACGGCTTCCGCCAGCTTGTTGATGGACAGGCCGGAGGTATTGGTGGCGATGATGGTTTCCGGATCCGCCAGGGGGCTCATCTGCCGGTAGAAATCCAGTTTGATGTCCAGATTTTCCGCAATGGATTCCACGATCAGGTCCCGGCCCCGGAAGGCGTCCAGGCTGGTGGTGAAGGTGATCTTCTCCGCCGCTGCCGGGGAAATCTTCGTTTTTGCCTTGTCCAGAGTGGGCTGCCGATGGTTCCACAGCGTCACTTCATACCCGTTCTGGGCAAAGATATCCGCCATGGAATAGCCCATGGTCCCGGCGCCTGCAATGGTGATTTTTTTGATGTCCATGGTCAAAAGTCCCTCGATTCTCTGAAAATGGAGGAAATCGTCCTGTTTTCCCAGCTGCCGGATTTCCCCAGGAGTGGCCAGCCGGAAGCTTTCCACTTCGTCCTCCTGGATCTTTACCTGTTCCGGCATAAAATTTCCCCGGAATTCATAAATATCCACAAAGTAATTGTTCTGTTCGGCCGGGCTGTCGCTCCGGTAGGTATGGATGCAGCGGCCCTGTTCCGGGGTGAAATAGAGCCCGGTTTCTTCCGCCACTTCCCGGAGAACCGCCTCCTGGGAAGTTTCCCCGGCCCGGACGCCCCCTCCGGGGATCTCCCATTTCATGGGAGCCCATTCCTTGTCCCCTTTCCGCTGGGTGATCAGGATCCGTCCTGCGGCGTCCCGGATCAGGGCCAGCACCGTCAGATGGTAGTCTCCCGGTTTCATGTGCCAGTCGTTCCGGACCATTTTCCGGCCGGTGACCTGTTTACTGCTGTCGTAAATATCCCAGTATTCCATGGGTGTCCCTCTCTTTCCTTCTCATGAAAAGAACCCGGCCCAAAGGACGGGTTCTCTCTTTCGGCTAGTGACTGGTGACTAGTGACTGCCAGCTGGTGCTGCTCCGCAGCACCTTACAATTCCAATCCCGTTGCCGGATCCAGGCCCATGGCGATGTTCATGTTCTCAATGGCCGCACCGCTGGCCCCTTTGCCCAGGTTGTCGAACTGGGCGGATACGGTGAACCGGTCCTCGTTGCCGCATACATAGATCCGCAGGGAATCCTTCCCGGCCAGGGTATTGGACCCCAGCATCTTGGGCAGTTCCTCGTTCTGAACCACGGTGATGAAAGCCTGATCCCGATAGAAATCCGCATACAGTTTCCGTACCGCTGCCAGGCTCAGGTCCTGGGGCATGGCAAATCCGGCCGTTACCAGCATCCCGGCATAGTAGGGCGCTACGATGGGCAGGAAAATGGGAGACTGTTCCAATCCCGCATATTTCAGGATTTCCGGCAGATGCTTGTGCTGCTGGTTCAGCCCGTAGATCCGGGGCGCATCCAGTTCCTTGTCATGGAGGTTTTCATAGGAAGCGATCATTTTCTTGCCCCCGCCGGAATACCCGGTGAGAGAGGTCAGGGTATAGAGCCCGTCCGGTGCAATGAGCCCGGCTTTCACCAGGGGAGCCAGCACAGCAATGGAGCCGGTGGCATGGCAGCCCGGGTTGGAAATCCGGCAGCTTTCCTGGATGGCATGGAAATAGGACGGTCCCAGTTCCGGGAATCCGTAAGCCCAGTTGGGATCACACCGGAAGGCCGTGGAGGTGTCGATGATCTTGGTGTCACAATCCCTGGCGGCCGCCGCCACTTCCCGGGAAGCAGCATCCGGCAGGCACAGGAAGGCCACATCGGCCATGTCGATTTTTTCCAGACGGGCATCCAGATTCTTCCGGAGATCCGCACTGATGGAAAGGAGTTCGATATCCTTCCGCTGCTTCAGCCGCTGGGCCAGCCGCAGACCAGTCGTCCCTTCGCCGCCATCGATAAACACTTTAAACATCATGACCACCCCTCATTTACTGCTGTATCTGGTGCACAGTTTGTATAGTAGAACCATTATAGCACAGAACCTCCTGAGGGAACAGATTTTTTATTTGGATTTTGTGCATAAAAATACATTATGCTTTTTCCGGATCCCGGATGCGCTCCACCTGGGCTTCCACCGCTTCCTCCTGCTGCCGGATGGCTTCTTCCACCAGTTCCCCATAGCCGTTCAGGGCGGCAAAAGGCGCAAACTGGGCGGCCCGCTGCTTCCGGCGCATCCGGGGGTGGCCGGGGATTTCCGGATGATCCATTTCCATCATATCTGCATAGTCCTTCATGCCCGATGCCCCCCTACCTGTCCGTTCCGTTCCCGGGTCATGGCTCCCTGGAGCAGGTTGCTGCCCCGGAGCAGGGCATTTTTGCCGTACCGGCTCTGGATGGACAGGATGGTTTCCTGGAGCTGGTCCTCCCGTCCCCGGACATACACCGGACCGGGCTCCCGGACAAAAAGATCCGTTTCTCCCCCCAGGACAGGCAGGCTTTCCGGGTTCCGCACATGCTCCGCATTCAGGCTGATTTTCCGGATCAGCAGATGTGGATCCGCAATCCGGTCAAAAAGGACCAGGGTCTCCTGCCGGATCACCTGGCCGGAAGCGGTATATCCTCCCGGCAGGTTCCGGGACCCGTGGGCATGGACGGGCACCGGCCTTCCGTAATGGTCGGCAGTCACCTTCCCCCGGTAGGACCGGCGCCGTTCCGGGTCTTCCAGGTTGCACCGGTCATACCCCAGGGTCATCACCAGCTGATCCGTCACCCGGTGTTTCTTTGTCAGGTCCAGGGCCAGCAGGTCTGCCATTTCCCACACCAGGAGCCGGGCCTTTTCCGCCGTACAGGGCTGCTGGAGCACCTGGCCGGACCCCAGGCTGCTGCTCCGGGGCTCATAGGTCCGGATATCCTGGAGGGTACAGGGCTCCCAGCCCCAGGCGTGGTCGATGAGCAGTTCCGCATTCACTCCGAACAGATGGTACAACAGATCCGGATTCTCCAGGGACATCCGGGCCACAGCTCCCATGGTGTACATACCGTACCGCTGGAGCTTCCGGGTGATTCCCGGCCCGATCCGCCAGAAATCCGTCATAGGACAGTGGTCCCACAGCAGCTGCCGGTAGGTCCGTTCCGTCAGGGCGGCGATCCGTACCCCGTCCGGATCCGGTTCCATATGCTTGGCCACAATGTCCATGGCCACCTTGCACAGGTACAGATTGGTGCCGATACCGGCGGTGGCGGTGATTCCGGTTTCCCTGAGCACCTGCCGGATCATCTCCCGGACCAGGCCGTGGGGCGTCCAGCCCCCGGATTTCAAATAGGGCGTCAGATCCAGCAGCACCTCATCTACGGAATACACATGGATGTCTTCCGGAGCCATGAACTGGAGATAGATCTGGAGCACCTGGGCACTTTTTTCCATATACCGCTGCATATGGGGCATGGCCGTAATGTATGCCACTTCCAGGCTTTTGTCCCGGTCCAGCCGGGAAGCCAGGTACGAACGGCCGGTAAAAGACCGGCCCCGGAGAGAAGCCCGGCGGAGGGCGTTCATCTCCTCCACCTGCCGGATCACTTCGAACAGACGGGGCCGGCCCGGGATGCCCCAGGCCTTCAGGGCCGGGGACACCGCCAGGCAGATGGTCCGGTCCGTCCGGCTCCGGTCCGCCACCACCAGGCAGGCATCCAAAGGATCCAGTCCCCGTTCCACACATTCCACCGAGGCATAGAAAGATTTCAGATCGATGGCCCCATAGACTCGCTGTTCCATGACTCTCCCCGCTTTCGTTTGTTTTGATAAACATTTGTTTGCTATTATCATAGCACAAATGGGGAAAATGGGCAAGGGGGAAGCACAGCCCTTCGGGCGGAACGGCGTCTGTCTACGTCCCACTGTTGTCCATCGTCCTTCGGCGTTGACCGCTGACAGAAAAGGAGCTGTTGCCTGCGCAACAGCCCCTTTCTCACTCCCCTGCTTCCGCAGGGCTTTCTTCTGTTTTCTCCGGTTCTTCGGCCGTTTTTTCCGGCGCTTTGGCTTCCGGTTCTTCCAGCCGGGCCACGATGATGTCCACCCGGTCCACCTGGAAATCGGTGATCCGTACCACTTCCTTCACCACGGCTTCCCGCAGCTGTTCGATCACATCCGGAATGGACGCATCACAGGCCACGGACACCTTCAGGGTGAATCCCACGTGGCCCTTTTTGACGGTTCCGTTCTCCGTCACTTCCGCATCGGTCTTTTCCACCGACACCGGCGGCACATTCTTCCCGGTAAGCCCCTTGGCAAAGGACATCAGGCCCCCGCCGGCTTCTTCCCACAGGTTCACCTGGGGCACCCGGTCCGCAGCCAGCCGCACCAGCTGCACAAACACTTCTTCACAGATAATGGTCTTGCCCTGGATCATGGTATCAGCTCCTTTTTTACCGGAACTCCACCTTCAGATGCTGGCGGTTCACCAGCCGGTTGTACTTGTATTTGGGATACCCTACCAGCAGAGTTCCAACAATCACCTGTTTCTGGGGAACCTGGAGCAGTTCCCGCAGCGGGGCATAGTCTGCCCGGGCACAGGTTTCAATAAAGCCCATAATGGTGGTTCCCAGGCCCAGGGTGGGCGCATACAGTTCCACATAAGCCCAGGCCTGTTCGCAGTTGCTGACCCCGGTCACGTTCAGCCGGCGGGCCAGTGCGAACACCAGCTGCTTGGCATTCCGGCCGATGATATCCACCCCACGGCCCCGGTATACTTCCAGCACTTTCCGGAAATACCGGCGGCGGGGAGAATCGTTGTCGATTTCTTCCTGCATCCAGTCGGCCACACAGTCACAGATTTTCCGGATCAGTTCCTGATCGGACACCACAATGTAGTACAGCCCCTGGGAATTGGCCGCGGTAGGTGCATACCGGGCAATGTCCAGCAGCTGGCGCATTTTGTCTTCGCTGACCAGTTCCGGGGTAAAGTTCCGGATGCTCCGGCGCATCCGCAGGAAATTGTATGCCGTTTTGGAATCCAGCACCGGCATGGGAATGGGGTCCATTTCAGCCTGGGGACAGCGGGAATTGTCAAGAGCACCGGTAGGGCAGACGGAAACACAGTGGCCGCAGGACATGCAGGACATATCATTGATGCACACAGGACCGTTCTCTTCCATTTCAATGATACAGCTGGGACAGACCTTGGAGCAGATCCCGCATTTCACACATTTATTCTGATCGACCGTTAAAATTCCAACCAAATGAAACACCTCATATTCTCTCTGACTGCAGTGCTGCCGGGGAAGCGGCGAACCCCTGTAAATTTAAAAAAAGCCGGACATCCGTCCGGCATGATTTGCAATTGGCTCCCCGAGTAAGACTCGAACTTACAACAACTCGATTAACAGTCGAGTGCTCTACCATTGAGCTATCGGGGAATCTCAACGAAGATTATTCTACACGAAATACCGATTCCTGTCAACAGTTTTTTGATTTTATTTTGCCATTTCCACATTGACCGGCACTTCAGGCGCTGGTTCTGACTCCCCCACCTTTTCCAGGTTGGCCTGGACATGGCGGACCACACAGGACAGGCTGTAGTTGATGATGAAATACACCAGGGCCGCAAACCCGAACAGGACAAATACATCGGATACATTGATCTTGCCGGTTCCGTTGTACAGGGCCGCTCCGCTGAGGACCTTGTTCACCCGGGCCATCAGTTCGATGGTGGCCACGTTGGCCAGGAAGGAAGTATCCTTGATGATGGTGATCACCTGGCTCATCAGGGTGGGGATGATTTTCCGGAAGGCCTGGGGCAGGATGATGTACCACATCACCTGGACCATATTGAACCCCTGGGCATAGCCGGCTTCGAACTGCCCCTTGGAAATGGCGTTCAGGCCGCCCCGGATGATTTCCGCAATGATGGCCGACTCAAAGATGGTCAGGGCAATGGTGCACTTGAACAGCAGCTTGGTTTCCACAGAGCTGAGGCCCAGCATCCGGCGCACACCGGGAGCGGGGAAAAAGACCGTGCCGATGAAGATCCAGAACAGCAGGGGCGTGTTCCGGAACAGTTCGATATAGGCCGTGGCGGCCCAGCGGAAAACCCGTTCCGCAGGCCGGGTGCAGTAGTTCCGCACCAGGGCCAGGACGGAGGCGATCCCCAGGCTGGCGGTAATGGAAACCACCGCCAGGAGCAGCGTGAAGCAGACTCCTTTCATCAGGAAAGATACAATATCCGGATTTTTCAACATGGCAATGCTGCCAGCCAATGTACTCATACTCCATTCCTCCTCAGGCATTCATCATTTCGTCCTGGGCCTTCAGTTTGGCTTCCCATCTGCCGGCCAGGGTGGACAGGGGGAAACAGATGGCGAAGAACAGGACACCGCAGACGATGTAAGCCGGTGCATAGGAACCGCCGGTGGTGGCCCCCGTTACGAAATTGTAGGTGGAAGAAATCAGGTCCGCCCCGCCGATGATGTACAGCACCGCGGTGTTCTTGATCAGGTTCCCGATCTGGTTCACCGTAGGCGGCAGGATGATCTTTACCGTCTGGGGCAGGATGATGTATGCCATTTTCTGGGTGTAATTGAATCCCTGGGCATCCGCCGCCTCAAACTGTCCTCTGGGGACGGCTTCGATGCCCGCCCGGATCACTTCCGCCATATAGGCTCCATGGTACAGCCCCAGGGAAACGATCCCGGCTGCCAGGATCCCGATCTTGTGACCGGAGAAGGACAGGGCATAATAGAGAAGACACAGCTGCAGGATGAGCGGTGTGTTCTGGATGGCTTCCACATAAATCCGGTTGATGGCATGGGGCAGCCGTTTGCTGCTGACCCCCATCAGCCCCAGCAGGATTCCCAGCACCGTGGCAATCAGGATGCCTCCAATGGCGCTTTCCACGGTAACGGAAAACCCCTGTATGAAATTTGCTTTGTGAGCCAGCACAACGGCCCAGGCCTTTTCTGAAAATAAACCGCCCATAATCATTGCCTCCTGTTGAAAGAGAAGGGCAATCCTTCCCGCTGTCCGCGAATTTGGAGGATTGCCGCTTCCCGCCTTGCATTCACTTTCCTGCTGCTTATTTGTCCAGTTTGTACTTGGCCATCAGTTTCTTGATGGTGCCGTCTTTCAGCCAGCCCTGGACAGCTTCTTCACAATATTTGCTCATGCCGGAACCCTTCTTGGTGGCCAGGCCGTAATCCTGGGGAGCAAATTCTTCCTTGATGAAGGTACGGTCATCGGTATGGTAGATGGCCAGGATGGATTTATCCACGCAGAACGCGGAAACTTCGCCGGAAGTCAGGGCCGTGGAGATGGCCGGATAATCCGCATACTGTTTGAAGCTTACGCCTTTGGTCCAGGTGGCTGCATCGAAGTTCTTGGGATCGAACCCTTCCCCGTCAATGACCTTGGCCTTGATCATGGCTTCAACCAGTGCCTTGGCGGAAGTGGAACCGGAGGATACCCCCACCACTTTGCCTTTCAGGTCAGCCAGGCTGTTGATGTTGCTGGCTTTTTCCACCAGTACCCCAACATGGTCCGTATAGTAAGGAGTGGTGAAATCCCAGGACTTTTTCCGTTCCGGCGTAATGGTAAAGGTTGCAGCAACCATATCGATATCCCCGGAATCCAGAAGAGCCGTACGGGTGGCTGCCGTTACCGGCGTATATTCCACATCCACACCCAGTTTTTTGGCCAGTGCTTCACCCAGGTCGACTTCCATCCCGGTGAATTTCCCGGTGGCCGGATCCTGATACCCGAATCCCTTGGTGGAGTTCTTGACCCCTACCCGCAGGACCCCACGCTTCTTGATGGCGGCGATGTCTTCCGCCACATTGGAGGATTTACCATTGTCGGCACTCTTCTTTTCATCCCCACAGCCTGCAAACAGCGATACGGCCATGAGTACGGTAACCCCTACTGCAAAGATTTTTCTCAGTTTGCCCAAACTTTTCATGATAAAACCTCCTTCAATTGCTTCCTTGCTGCTCTATGATTATCGCCGGGTGGTTTTCAGCGGATAATCTTGCTTAAGAACTTCTTCACCCGTTGATTGGTGGGATTCACGAAGAAGTGATCCGGTGTCCCCTCATCGATGATCCGGCCGTCTTCCATGAAGATGATCCGGTCGGCCACCTGCCGGGCAAAGCCCATTTCGTGAGTCACCACCACCATGGTGATGTTCCCTTCTTTCGCCAGCTTGATCATGACATCCAGCACTTCCTGGATAGTTTCCGGATCCAGTGCCGATGTGGGTTCATCGAACAGGATGATCTTGCTTTCATCGCAGAGGGCCCGGGCAATGGCGATCCGCTGCTGCTGGCCGCCGGAAAGAGTGGTGGGATACACATTGGCTTTGTGCCGCAGCCCGACCACTTCCAGATAATGGTAAGCGGTCTTTTCCGCATCCTCTTTGCTCTTGTGCCGGAGTTTCATGGGTGCCAGGGTCAGGTTCTGCAGTACCGTCATATGGGGGTACAGGTTGAACTGCTGGAACACCATGGACATGTTGTCCCGGATGATCTGGGTCCTGTTTTTGTGGGTGAGCTCTGTGCCGTTGATGTACACATGCCCATCCGATGGTTCCTCCAGGAAATTCATGCACCGTACGGTAGTGGATTTCCCTGAACCAGATGGCCCGATGATTACCAGTTTCTCCCCTTCTTTCACTTCCAGGTTGACGTCCTTCAATACATGGTTGGTGCCAAAGTACTTGTTGACGTGCTCGAGTTTGATCATCATAGCCATCCCTGCCTTCGTTTGATTTGCAATCATTATAGCTTATTTCCTTAATACTGTTCGCATCATTTCGAACAATTACGATTATACTCTGGATACAGTTTCTGTAAATCGGTTCACAAATAGTTCACAAACAATTATCTCGAAAACGAGAAAATTGTTACGAAGTTTACTGTATTTGCAAGATTATTATGTATACATTATGAGGTAATGTTCGGATATTTACGTACATATTCTAATTATGATGAAAATATAGTTCGATATTTTTATTTTCCCTTTCGTTAACCTTTTTCTTATTGTCTTGACAAGGATTTCTTTTTGAGTATAATAATGACCCGAATGATGGAACTTCTGGCAGGAGATAAATTTAGGGTTCCATCCAATAAAACGGTTTCCCGATGCTGGACCGTGCGCACAGGCCATGGGTTTCCCTGGTCAGGATCCCTTCGGAATCGGAACCAAAACATATCGAAAGACTGGGACGGCAAGGTGCCCCTCTCTCTTATGGGTACTGGATATTCCAGGACTTTCACCGAAAGGTGTTGTCATTATGCAACTGTTCCGTACCGTAAAAGATCTGAAGGACTTTGTCCGCACTGCCAAAAAAGAAGGCAAAACCATCGGCCTGGTGCCCACCATGGGCGCCCTCCACGAAGGGCATGCCTCTCTGATCAAAGCCGCTGCCAAAGAAAATGACGTGGTCATCGTCAGCGACTTTGTGAACCCCACCCAGTTCGGCCCCAGCGAAGACTATGATGCCTATCCCCGGAAGCTGGCCGCAGACGAAAAAGTCGCGGAAGCCGCCGGTGCCACGGCCATCTTTGCCCCTTCGCCGGCTGAAATGTATCCCCACAAGGATATGACCTGGGTGGAAGTGACGGGCAATATCACCAAAGTTCTTTGCGGCCGCACACGCCCCATCCATTTCCGGGGTGTGGCAACGGTATGCACCAAGCTGTTCAATCTCTCCCAGGCCGACCGGGCCTATTTCGGGCTGAAAGATGCCCAGCAGACGGAAGTCCTCCGCCGGATGGTGGAAGACTTGTTTATGAACGTGGAACTCCGTATTATGCCTATCGTTCGGGAATCCGACGGACTGGCCAAAAGTTCCCGGAACGTCTACCTGTCTCCGGAAGAACGGAAGGCTGCCCTGATCCTTTCCCGGAGCCTGAAGCATGCAAAAGAAGCCTTTGCCGCCGGCGAAAGGGATCCCCGGAAACTGGTGGACCAGGTAACGGCGGAAATCAGGACCGAACCCATGAGCAACATCGATTACGTGGAACTGTACGGCATGCCCGGCCTGACGGAAGTCACCGGACCCATTGACGGCCGTGTGCTGCTGGCCGTGGCCGTAAAATTCGGCACCACCCGTCTCATCGACAATGTGGTGCTGGAGGGCTGATTCCATGCTGGATGCAATCGTACGCTTCTGCACCCGTTACATGTCCATCGGGGTGGTGCTCATCGGATTCCTGGGGATCCTGGAGCCGGGGCTCATGAAGCCTCTGGCCCCCCAGATCCCCACCTTCCTGGGCATCATCATGTTCGGCATGGGCATGAGCCTGACCCCGGATGATTTCCGGAATGTGTTCCGACAGCCGAAGAACGTGGCCATCGGGACCCTGCTCCAGTTCACCATCATGCCCGCCGTGGCCTTCGGGCTGATCCATCTGTTCCGGCTCCCTCCCGCCATCGCCATTGGGGTTGTGCTGGTGGGCTGCTGTCCGGGCGGCACCGCTTCCAATGTAATCTCCTACATTGCCCATGCGGATGTGGCCCTGTCCGTTTCCATGACCATGGTGAACACCCTGCTGGCGCCCTTTGTGACCCCCTTCCTGGTGTGGCTCATTGCCGGCACCTGGGTGGACATCGACTTTGTGTCCATGATGCTTTCCATTGTCAAGATGGTGCTGCTGCCCCTGATCCTGGGAATCGGGATGAACGCTTTCTTTCCCCGTCAGGTCAGCCGGATCATCCGGGTGATGCCCATGCTCTCCGCCCTGGTGGTGATTCTTACCGTGGGCTGCGTGGTCTCCATGTCCGGACGGGCCATTGTGGACAACGGACTGGTGATCCTCTGTGTGGTGATTCTCCACAACCTGTGCGGGATGCTGCTGGGAGGATTCTGCGCCCGCCATTTCGGGCTGGACAAAGCCCAGTGCCGGGCCATGACCATTGAAGTGGGCATGCAGAATTCCGGTCTGGCCTCCACCCTGGCCCTGATGTACTTCACCGCGGCCGGGGGCATCGCCGGAGCCATCTTCTCCGTATGGCACAACGTATCCGGTTCCCTTTTCGCTTCCTACTGCGTAGGGAAAGATGAAGAAGAGCAGCAGGAAGAAGAAGCGGGCGAACTGGTGGGAGAAAAGAATAGGAATTGAATGGAAAAAGGCGCTGTGAAAAAATCATTCACAGCGCCTTAAATTTGCCAGCGTAAGCTGGCTTCCATCGGCTAGAGACTAGTGACTAGAGACTAGTGACGGGGATGTGAAAATCATTTTTTCACATCCCCTTTTTTGGTCGCGGGTCGTGAGTCGCGGGCTTGTTGGTGCAGGCCGAAAATCCCGTTTTGCAGATCCCAGTGTATATTACCTTATCATTCTGTAGAGAAAGAACAAACGGGTTAAACGTCCAGGCTCGCGGCCCGTGACCCGAGGCCCGCGACCTGGGGTGTGAATTTTTCACGCCCCCTTTTACCACCCCTTCGGCAGCATCCCGGCCATGCTCAGCAGGGCGTAGATGCCGGAGCCCAGGAACACGGTCAGCACCAGGCCCTGTACCGGACGGGCGGCCAGCCATCCGCACTGCCAGCAGGGTTCCTGGTCCCCCCTCTTCCGGGCACTCCGGACCATGAACACCGGCAGCACGGACATGATGATGCCCCCGAAGGTCCCGGCGCTGAAAATGGCATTCACAAACCCCACCAGACCGCTGCTGGCCAGAAAGATGGGCGGGACCACAATAAAGACCAGGCACAGAGCCCGGCTCCGGATATCCCGTTCCGACCGGAAGCCCAGCCGCTCGATGCAGTTGGTAAGGAAGCTTTCTGCAATGGCCCAGAAAGAAGTGAGCATGGCACAGAAGGCAAAGAAATTCACCAACAGATAGAACAGGGGATTTTTCAGGGCCCGTCCCCAGGAAAGGGAGGCCACTTCCGTGATTTCCTCCCCGGGCAGCATCAGGAATACCGCCAGGGGCACCAGGGCCAGGATCAGGAAAGAGATTCCCGTGCCGCCCAGGATGGCCGGCACCAGTTTATCCGGCCGGTCCCGGAAGCCCCGGGCCAGTTCCGGCACAATATACTGGACCGCATAGCAGAACACCGCAATGTTGAATACCGGGATGCCCCAGGACCAGTGGGCATAGAGGATCTCTTCCATGGGAACCCGTGCCCTGATGAAGGAAGCCCCCACCAGCAGGAGCAGCATCAGGATCATCCCCAGCCCCAGGTACTTCTCCGCCGCCCCGGTAACCTTCAGGCCCAGCCAGACCACGGCAGTGGCCCCCACGGAAAACAGCAGGCTGGCCTCTTCCAGGGGAATACCCAGAAAAGTGCTGAGGATCTTCCCGCAGCCGGTGATATAGGCGATCAGGCTGCAGAAACTGGTGGCTCCCACGGAAAAGAAGATCAGCCAGGATCCGGTCTTCCCCACATATTTTTCCGCCAGCCCGGAAAGCTGCAGGGGCCGCCGGGTGCGCAGGGCCGTTTCCGCCACATAGAGCATGGAGGCCACCGAAAGGAAACCGGCAGCCAGAAGCCAGGTCAGCAGCACCGGCCACCCGGCCTTCCGGCTGGCATAGGCCAGTCCCAGAACCCCGGAACCAATGGTGGCTCCCACCACCAGCATCACGGCTTCCGTAAAAGTCAGCCGCCGGATTTCCAAGGCTCCGGTTTCCTCCTGATCTGCTACCATCTGCTCCGTTTCCGTATATTCCATTTTTCCCGCTCCTCGTCATTGATTGTCAAGTCATGTGACCTGCATACCGGTTCATTGTAGCACAATCAGCAAAAAGGGGAAACAGGGGTTAACCCATTTTCATTCATTTCTCCGCATTTTCGGTGTCCGGGTCCAGCAGACGGCCTGCATCAGGCAGATCACAGCCGCCACCGCACCCATGCCGATCCAGAACAGCGGTTCCACGTTCATCAGTTCCATCATCATGGCAATCACTCCTTTCGGGTATGATCGTTCGTCGTTCGTCGTTTTGGAAGGAACCTGCCTCTGGCGGGTTTCCTGAAAAGAAACGCTGCCCTGAGGCAGCCCTCAAAGCAGGCTCCCGTAATGCCGGATGTAGGCTTTTTTGATACTGGTGGTCAGCAGCATATAGCCTGCGATCACCAGGGCCAGGAACCCGAAATACCATCCCGGCAGAGGCAGGAACCCCAGATCCCTTCCCAGGCTGCCGGTAAAGGGCAGCAGGGTGCACAGGGCGATTCCCGTGCAGGTAAGCGCCGTCAGCATGGCCGAGGCATGGCTCTGGATAAAGGGCAGTTTGGGGGTCCGGAGCATATGGATCACCAGGGTCTGGGTCCACATGGATTCCACGAACCAGCCCGCCTGGAACAGAGCCTCATAGGCATCCCGCAGGTTCATCCCCGCAAAAGGCCCCTGGCCCACCACTGCGTCGGCAGCAATATGATTGTAGGTAAGTCCCCCGGACAGCACCTGGGGACAGATCACGAAATACAGCACCAGGTAGGTAACCCAGTCGAACACCGAACTGGTGGGCCCCAGCCACAGCATGAAGCTGCCGATGCTGGAGGCCTCCCAGTTCCGGGGCACCTTCAGGTAATCCTCATCCACATTGTCCCAGGGAATGGCAATGCAGGAAATTTCATACAGCAGGTTCAGGACCAGCAGCTGGAGGCTGCTCATGGGCAGGAAAGGCAGCAGGGCACTGGCCGCCAGCACCGAAAACATGTTCCCGAAGTTGGAAGACGCGGTCATCTTGATGTATTTGATCATGTTGGCATAAGTTTTCCGGCCCTCCACGATCCCTTCTTCCAGCACCATCAGACTCTTTTCCAGCAGGATGATATCCGCACTTTCCTTGGCAACGTCCACGGCACTGTCCACGGAGATCCCGATATCCGCCATTTTTAGAGCCGGGGCATCATTGATCCCATCCCCCATGAAACCCACCGTATGGCCTTTTGCCTGAAGGGCTTCCACCACCCGGGCCTTCTGGTCCGGAGACAGCTTGGCAAACACCGTGGTCCGTTCCACTTCCGCTTCCAGCTGCTTCCGGTCCATGGCTTCCAGATCGCTGCCCAGCAGGATGTGCTCCACCGGCAGCCCCACCTGACGGCAGATGCACCGGGTGGTCTTTTCGTTGTCCCCGGTCAGCACCTTGGTGGTGACTCCGTGGTCCTTCAGGGCCTCAATGGCTTTGGCCGCCGTTTCCTTGGGCGGATCCAGGAAGGCCAGATAGCCCATGAGCACCATGTCCCGTTCATCTTTGGTACCGAACGCCCCCACCGGAGAAGGATTGAGTTTCCGGGCCAGGGCAATCACCCGCATCCCCTCGTCGTTCAGCTGGTCCGCCACCTGGCAGATCCGTTTCCGCAGGTCTTCCGTCAGGGCCACCGGACCATTTTCCTGTTCCACCTGGGAGCAGATCCCCAGCATTTCTTCCACAGCCCCCTTGGTGATCATCTGGGTACGGCCTTTGGGATCGATGACCACCACCGACAGTCTCCTCCGGGCAAAATCAAAGGGGACCTCATCCACCTTCCGGTAGTTTTCCGACAGATCCACCAGCCGGGGATCCGCATTTTCCTCTTCTTCCGTTTTCTGGATAATGGCCCGGTCCATGAAATTCTTGTACCCGGTCTGGAAATAACTGTTCAGATAGGCATACCGGAGCACCCGCTGGCTGGGGCGCCCGTTGGCATCCAGATGGTATTCCAACACCACCTTGTCCTGGGTCAGGGTACCGGTCTTGTCCGTGCACAGTACATCCATGGCCCCGAAGCTCTGGATGGAGTTCAGGCTTTTCACCACCGTCTTTTTCTCCGACATGGAAACGGCCCCTTTGGCCAGGCAGGTGGTGACGATCATGGGCAGCATTTCCGGAGTCAGACCCACCGCCACCGAAATGGCAAACAGGAAGGCTGCCACCCAGTCCCCCTTGGTGATGCCGTTGATGAAGAATACCAGGGGCACCATGGCCATCATGAACCGGATCAGCACCCAGGACACCGAATTGACGCCCTTGGTGAAGTTGGTTTCCGGAGCTTCCTGGGCCATGGAACTGGCCATACTCCCGAACAGGGTATGGTCCCCTACTCCCAGCACCAGACCGGTGGCGGACCCGGAAATTACATTGGTGCCCATAAAGGCCAGGTTGGCCAGTTCCGTCACGGCTTTCTTTTCGCTGTCCTGTACCGCCTGGGACACCTTTTCCTGGGGAGCGCTTTCCCCGGTAAGGGCCGACTGGCTCACAAACAAGTCCTTGGCTTCCAAAATCCGCAGATCCGCCGGCACCATATCCCCGGTGGACAGGAACACCAGATCCCCCACCGTCACGTCCTGGAGAGGGATTTCCTGTTTTTTGCCCCCCTCACGGATTACCGTGCAGGTGGTGGTGATCAGTTCCAGCAGCTTGGCCGCCGCATCCCCGCTGCGGGTTTCCTGGACAAACCGCAGGACCCCGGAAATCAGCAGCAGAGTCAGGATGATGATCACCGTCACCGGATTGAAGCTGTCCATATCCCCCTGCTTCAGGGGCAGGATGATGTCCGTTACCGTGGATACCCCGGCCAGGACAAACAGGATCACCGTAAAGGGATTCACAAAAGCCTGGATCAGCCGGGCGGCCAGGCTCTTTTTCTTCTCCCGGGTCACCCGGTTGGCGCCGAATTTTTCCCGGGAATCTTCCACCTGGGCTTCCGTCAGCCCGGTGAGGCTGGCTCCGTACCGGGCCAGCACCCCATTCACATCCAGGGCGGCAGCCTGCTGGAGCTTTGCCTGGGCGACCTGGGCTGCTGCCTGGATTTTTTTGTTCATATTCTCTTTTTTCATGATATCCTCCTAAAGAATTCCGGGGGCCGTTCCCCCTCTTTAAGAGGCTGTCAGCTCAAAACCGCGCAGCAAAACCGGACCGGCATCGCCAGTCTGTGGATATTCCGCTGCCCAAACTGTGAGGATGACTGCCTCCACTTGTGCCGTCCATGTTTTGCCACCACCTTTCGAGGACTGAGATTCACATAACAAAACAGCCGTCCGGGGCATACCCGAACGGCAGAAAATACAAATATTCTTCAATGGAAACCAATCCCACTGCCACCGTACGAGCTTTAACTCTACAGGGCGGTGAAACTGCATTATGCGGCGCCTTCTTGTTTGACGTAGCCTGTTCAGACCTACGCGGGATGTCTCCATCCTGTTGCGGCAGCAGTCCATATCCCTGTAGGAGCCTGGCCTACCGGAACTATTTTGTTTACATTGTCATTATATCCATTCCCACTGATTTTGTCAACTATGGTACAAAAAAAAAGAGCTGTTGCCCATGCAACAGCTCCGTCAACGGTCAGCTGACAGCTGACTGTTCTTATCTCTTCTCTTTCGGCAAAATAATCTGCTTCGGTCCGGTTTCCGCGCTTTCCGGCACCAGCACATCGTTGAAACTGATGCTCCGGGTGTGGATGGTGTGGCTCCACACATGCTCATGCCGGTGGAAGAAGCCCAGGATGGTAATGGGCACCCAGCTGTACAGCAGCAGCGGATAGAACAGGGTGTAGAACCAGGACTTGGGCGCCGCATTGATCTTGAACAGGATGATGGCGGGAATGGCATACTGGGCCACCCCGATTACCTGCCACACATGGTAGGGCAGCAGGGCATACAGCACATTGGTATAGAAAGGAAAGAAGTTATAGATGGTGCTGCAGAGCACGAAGAAGGTGGAAATCAGCATGAAATAAGGCTGGAACACATCGATGACCCCATCCAGGATCACAATGTCCCGTTTCCGGATCCCTTCCTTCAGCAGCTTCCACATATACCGGCCCGCCACGTCGAACTGGCCCTGGGCCCACCGCTTCCGCTGATTCCAGGAAGCCTTGAAGGTCTGGGGCTTTTCGTCGTAGATGATGGCATCCTGGCACCAGGTGGTGGGAATGCCTTCCAGCAGGCACTTCATGGTGAATTCCATGTCTTCCGTGAGACAGGTGGCCTTCCAGCCATACTTCTTCAGCACTTCCGTGGCAATCACCATGCCCGTGCCTCCGAACACACTGGACAGCCCGATGGTGTACTTGGCCAGATGCCATACATGGTTCACAATCCAGAAGTTGATGGCAAAGGTCCCGCTGACCCAGCTGTCGTTGGGGTTCTTCACATCCAGATACCCCTGGATCAGCCGCTCGCCCTTGCAGAACCGGTTGTTCATTTCCTTCAGGAAATCCGGATGCACCAGGTTGTCCGCATCAAAAATGGCCACCGCATCATACTGCCGATCCAGAGCAAACAGCTGGCGGAACATCCATTCCAGGGCAAACCCCTTGCCCACTTCTTCCTGATTGAACCGCTCGTACACGAGAGCCCCGGCTTTCCGGGCCACCTCCGCCGTATGGTCCTTGCAGTTGTCCGCAATGACGAAGATATCGTACAGTTCATCCGGATACCGGAGCATATGGAGGTTCTCCACCAGCTCGCCGATGACTTTTTCCTCATTGTGGGCCGCTACGATCACAGCAAAAGTGGTTTTGGGGGTCAGGATCTTCTTTTCTTTTTTCCGGGGCAGAATGCCAAACAGAGAAATGACGAAATAGTAGATGGTGAAAAAGACAATCAGCACTTGGAGGGGAACCATAATGATGTCAAAATACGTGCTCATAAAACTTCCAGCTTCCTCCTCTTACTTAAAGACGGCCTGTTTCCCCGTCACTTTCACATACACAGCATTGAGCACCCCGCACAGGGTATAGGTAAACATAATCACAAAAGGCCAGGCTTTCACATCACTGTACAGCACCAGGGCTCCCAGGATGAAGGCAAGGATCACCGGCACCCGGAACAGAGGATTCCCATGGCCCTTGAAATCCGGATACTTCACATCGCTGTACATCAGGCAGGCTACCGCCACCGTCAACAGGGCCGTCAGCACCGGGCTGATCTGCATGCCACCCAGCACAAAGGTCACGATGACGCAGGCTCCCGCCGGGGCTGGCATCCCCTGGAAATACCCGTGGATGGCAGATACGTTCACGTTGAACCGGGCCAGCCGCATGGCCGCCCCAAAGGCAAACAGACCGGAAATGATCATCCCGGCCACCCCCAGCTGATGGAGGGAATAGGTGTAGATCAGCACCGACGGTGCCATGCCGAAAGAACACACATCACAGAGAGAATCCATCTCCACCCCGAAAGGTCCGCTGACCCCCAGAGCCCGGGCAGCCCGCCCGTCACAGGAATCAGCCAGGATGGCCAGGATGATGAAAATGGCTGCCAGGGAAAAATCCTTTTCCATGGACAGATAGATGGAGATCAGCCCCAGCATCTGGCTCAGGCCGCTGATGCTGTTGGGTACCATGCGTTTGTAGTTCATTCTGCTTTCTGCCTCCCGATGATACTGATACCGCCCTGTACCTTGTCGCCCTTGCGGACCAGGATTTCCACAGAACGGGGAACCACCAGTTCCGTACAGGAACCGAACTTGATCATGCCGTAACATTCCCCCTGCTTCAGACGGCTGCCCAGGCTGGTCCAGGAAACGATCCGCCGGGCCAGGATCCCGGCAATCTGGATCACCAGGATCCGGTTGCTGCCGTTGTCCAGGCCGATGGCCATCCGTTCGTTCACAATGGGGGCCGAATCCCTGAACGCCGGTTCATATCCCCCGCAGGTATACCGCATGTACTTGATCAGCCCCGTCATGGGAGCCCGGTTGGTGTGCACATTGAATACGGAAAGGAAAATGGTGACTTTCTTGGCCGGTTCGTTCAGGAATTCTTTATCAAAAATCTCTTCAACTCCCATCACCGTACCGTCCGCCGGAGAATACAGGATATTGGGATCCTGCTTCACATCCAGCACCCGGTTCCGGAAGAAGTAGACAAAATAGATCATCAGGACCACCGGAGGTACCGCAAACACCGGTCCGGCCAGATATCCGGCCAGTACCGCCACGGCCAGCATGGTCCCGATAAAGGGATATCCTTCTTTGACAATATAATATTTATATTTCGTCACAACTTCACCTCCACCCATCGTTTCATTATACCTTATCTCAGTTTCTTTGTCCAAAGATGTACTGCAAAAAACGGTGGAGCACCGTCCCTTTTATTTTTCCCTGTGTTTGGCTTCCAGCACCTTCACCACAAATTTCGGCAGCGCCATCATCCGTCCCAGACGGCTGGGCTGTTTGTACAGCCGGAACAGCCATTCCAGGGAGGCTTCCTGCATCCATTTGGGGGCCCGTTCCATTTTCCCGGCCAGCACATCGAAGCTGCCTCCCAGGCCCACCCGCAGGGCCGGTTTCAGGGCATCCCGGTGTTCTTCCAGCCAGAATTCCTGTTTGGGAGCTCCCAGGGCCGCAAACAGCACCTGGGCGTCGCTTTCATTGATCTGCCGGAGGATTTCCGGTTCATCGGCTTTGGTGAAATATCCGTTCCGGGTGCCCACGATCTGCACTCCCGGAGCGATTTCCCGGGCCTTGGCTGCTGCCGCTTCCGCAATCCCCGGTGCCGCACCGAACAGGAAGAATTTCGTTCCCCGGTGTGCCCCGTCCTTCAGCAGCTCCAGGAACAGGTCAAATCCGGCCACCCGTTCCGGCACCTGGTTCCCCAGGGTCCGTCCGGCCCAGACCGTACCGGCCCCGTCCGCCAGGATCAGGTCCGTCTTCTGGAGAAGCGCCCGGTAGGTCGGCATCTGCTGGGCCATCATGATGATTTCCGCATTGGCGGTGACCACCTGGGTGGGCAGTTCCTGCTCCACCCGGGCCATCAGCCAGGCCACGGCTTCCGCCATAGAAAAAGGAGTCACCGGCACTCCCAGGATGTCCATGGCAGGTTTCTTGTTATCCATACGTCCACCTCGCTATATCCGCCCTTTACAAGGGCGGGGGACCAGCCGCAAGGCTGGTGGCAGGTCAGCAGCACCAGCTGCGTTTCCCTTCACAGGAACCTGCTTCAAGCAGATTCCCTCCTTTTTCCTTAGATTGCCCGTGCTTCGCTGGGCACCTGAGTGAAGTTGATCCCCGGGTTCCGTTCCAGGATCCAGTTCAGGTTCCATTCATTGGATACCAGCACCACCGGCCGTCCCAGCTTGTCATACACCAGCATCCCGTTGTCCAGGCCCTTGATGTTCCGGATCAGTTCCGGATCATCCGCATAGACCCACCGGGCCACGGAATACGGCAGCTGCTCCAGCAGCAGCTTGGCATTGTATTCGTTCAGCAGCCGGTATTCCAGCACTTCCAGCTGCAGCACCCCGACGACCCCTACCACGAAGCTTTCCATCCCGATGTCCTTCTGTTTGAACACCTGGATGGCCCCTTCCTGGGCCAGTTGGACAATGCCCTTTTCAAACTGCTTCCGTTTCATGGAATCCTTGGGCTGGACCTTGGCAAAGATTTCCGGCGGGAAAATGGGGAAATCCTCAAACTGCACCGGATGCTTCTCGTTGCACAGGGTATCCCCGATGGTGAAGATCCCCGGATCGAACACCCCGATGATATCCCCCGGATAGGCTTTTTCCACCGTAGTCCGTTCCTGGGCCATGAACTGCTGGGGCTGGGCCAGTTTCACCGGTTTCTGTCCCTGGACATGCCATACGGTCATGCCCTTTTCGAACACCCCGGAACAGATCCGCATAAAGGAGATCCGGTCCCGGTGAGCCGGGTTCATGTTGGCCTGGATCTTGAAGATGAATGCCGTGAAGTCTTCATCGGAGGGATTCACCACGCCCCCGTCCTTCAGTTTCCGGGGCTGGGGTTCCGGAGACAATTCCAGGAATTTTTCCAGGAAGCTCCGGACCCCGAAGTTGGTCATGGCAGACCCGAAGAACATGGGAGTCAGTTCCCCGTCATCCACTTTGGCCAGGTCGAATTCATCCCCGGCCATATCCAGCAGTTCGATATCGTCCATCAGATTCTGCAGATTGGCTTCCCCGATGGCTTCCTTGATGGCCGGATCGTCCAGGCTTCCGGTGGTGCTTTTCAGGATCTTGGATCCGTGGCTGCTGTCATTGTCGAACAGTTCCACCTGCTTCTTCAGCCGATCGTACACCCCGATGTAGTGGCCGTCGGTGCCAATGGGCCAGTTAATGGGATAGGCGTTGATGTGCAGCACCTTTTCGATTTCGTCCATCAGGTCCATGGGAGCCCGGCCATACCGGTCCAGTTTGTTCACAAAGGTGAAGATGGGCAGCTTCCGCCGGTGGCAGACCCAGAACAGCTTCTTGGTCTGGGGTTCCACCCCTTTGGCGGCGTCGATCAGCATTACGGCGCTGTCGGCTGCGATCAGGGTCCGGTAGGTGTCTTCCGAGAAGTCCTGGTGCCCGGGAGTATCCAGGATATTCACCCGGTACCCGTCATAATCGAACTGGAGCACCGAAGATGTAACGGAAATCCCTCTCTGTTTTTCGATTTCCATCCAGTCGGATACTGCATGTTTGTTGGCTTTCCGGGATTTTACGGAGCCTGCCAGATGGATGGCCCCTCCGTACAGCAGCAATTTCTCAGTCAGTGTGGTTTTCCCGGCATCCGGGTGAGAAATAATGGCAAAGGTTCTTCTTTTCGCGATTTTCTCCTGCAGTTCAGACATGCAAGGTATTCCTCCATTCCCCAAATAACAGATGGTCCATATTCTTCCAGTGTACATTATACCATGGTCAACCGGTGCGGTCACGTCCCATCCCCTGTATTTTGCATATGAAAAAACGCCACAAAGCTGACCTTTGTGGCGTTCCGTTCAATTAAATGGTCGGAGCGGCGAGATTCGAACTCACGACCTCTTCCACCCCAAGGAAGCGCGCTACCAAACTGCGCTACGCCCCGAACACAAGACATATTATACGGCAGGAATCAGGAATCGTCAAGCACTTTTTAAAACTTTTTTTATTTTTTCCTTACCGGATAAAATTGGTCATGACTTTCACCGGTTTTTCCGGAGCTTCCACCCCGGCTTTTTTACCGGCTTCCAGGCATTTCAGCATCCATGCCATATTCTTCCCCAGGGTTTCCATGATCTGGACCCCTTCCTTGTCCTGGAGCACATCTTCCGGCTTGCTGCCATGGACCATGTTCCAGTAGTTGGAAGATACCACCGGCATTTCATTGTACATCAGATACTTGTTCAGCACATCCAGGGTGGTGCTGGTTCCGGCTCTCCGGGCAGAGGCAATGGCCGCAGCCGGTTTCAGCCGCATATCCCCGCCGGCCACACCGGCAAACCGGTCCAGGAACACCTGGATTTCCCCGGTGGGAGACGCATAGTACACAGGGGAACCGACCACCAGGCCGTCCGCTTCTTTCATTTTGGCGGCACATTCCTTGACCAGCTCATCCAGTTTGCCGTTCACCGTGTTCAGCCCGATATAGACGATTTCCGTATCGATGCCGGCCTTTTCCAGTTCTTTGGCCACCAGGGACAGGGCCGTATAGGTGCAGCCTTTTTCCCGACGGCTGCCATTCAGCAGTAATACCTTCATTCCATTCGTCTCCTTTGAAATGTAATTATTTATGATACATATTTATTATACCACGACCGGTCAACATCCCTGTTGAGACCTCAGATCCGCCCGTTACTCCTTCCGCACCAAACAGCTCAGGGCGATCAGGGCCGAGCCCAGAAAAAACTCCTGTTGGAGCAGGGCGATGCATCCAAACCCCAGGATCACATTGGCAATGACTCTCCTGTCCATGGCCGCCCCCTCACAGGGTCCGCACCGCCGCGGCCGCCAGCAGGCACCGTTCATACAGGGATTCCACCTGGGCAAATTCCCGGTCCGTATGGGCCCCTTCTCCCCGGACTCCCATACCACACAGGGTGGGGATCCCGGCCGCCGCCGTAATCCCGGCATCCGACAGGCCCCCTACCTGGATGCCTTCGATCCGCCCCAGGCCCAGGGCTTCTCCCGTATCCGCCACATGACCGTACAGAGCCCGGACTCCCTCCGTGGTTTCCATGCACTGCATCACCCGGCTGGTATCCAGTTCGGCCCATGTCCCTTCCACCGTGCATTTCTCCGTCACCTGGCGCAGCAGGGCGAAAATTTCATCTCCGATGGCCTGGTTCCGGTACCGGATGCCGATACGGATTTTGCAGAAATCCGGGATGGTATTCTCTCCGATGCCCCCTTCCACAGCGCCGCAGTTGATCAGTTTTCCCCGGGGGATGTCATTGGCCGCTTCCAGTTTCAAAATCTTGTGGGCTGCTTCCAGCACCGCCGACCGTCCTTTTTCCGGATCACTGCCCGAATGGGCCGCCACCCCGTGGACCGTAATGGACACCGGACCGCCGCCGTACCGGCCAATCACCAGCTTGTCGCTTACAGGTCCCGGTTCAAAATTCAGCACCACGGCTGCCCCGGCTGCTTCCCGGGCAATGAGGGGCTTGGCATTGGAAAACATGTGGAGAGTTTCTTCGTCCGGCACCCCCAGGAACCGGATGGGCCGCCGGTTCCAGCCAATGGCCTGGAGCGCCTTCAGGGCATACAGGCCGATCACCAGCCCCGCCTTCATGTCCAGCACCCCCGGCCCGTGGGCATTCCCCTCTTCATCCACCCGGAAGGGATTTTTAGCCGCTTCTCCCGTCGGGAACACCGTGTCCATATGGCCCATGAACACCACCGGTTTCTCTTTAGACCCCGGATTCCAGTCCCCCACGATCAGGTCCCCGGCATGGTCCACCTTCACCCGGCGCACCCGGGCTCCGGCTTTTTCCAGCTCCCGCTGGAGGATATCCCCTACCCGGTTCACCCCGTCCAGCTGTTTGGGACCGCTTTCCGTATTGACGATTTCCGCCCACAGATTCAGCATTTCCTGCCGTTTTCCTTCAATATATTCCTTCAGCTGTGCATCCGTTGCTTCCATGTATACCGCTCCCTTTACAAAATATTCACCACGAACCCGGCCAGCACCACAGAGGTGATGGTCACCGTCACGAACCCGGCCACCAGCATCTTGGGCAGCAGGTAGTTCAGCAGGGCCTTCCGCTGTTCTTCCGTTTCCCCCATGGCTGTGGCCACTTCCTGGGAAATCAGCATGGTGGTGGGGAACCCGAAGGTGCAGGTAATCCCCAGAGACACCGCCAGGGTAAAAGGCATACGGAACAGCCGGCTGCAGAGAGCCGCTGCCACACAGAGCCCGGCCACCCCCAGCACTGCCGACCAGATAAGCGGCGGCAGTACCGAAAGCACCTGCTGGGGCGTGGTGGCTCCCAGGTTGGAAAAGATCACGATGGTCACAAAGAAGATGATCAGCCCGCTGGACTGGGTCTTGCCCAGGATTCCCTTATCCAGGAACCCCAGAGCATAGAACACCGTTCCCAGGATCAGGCACATCACCAGGTAATGGATATGGCCCCCGGTAAGTTTGGCTGCATAGAAAGACAGGGTGGCCACCAGCCCCAGCTTGGCCAGGTACACCGACGGCTTGTCCAACACCGAAGGCATGGCCAGAGGCTTTTTCCGGGCCGCCTGTACCGCCTCTTCACTGGCTTCACAGTTCCGGCGGACGAATTCTCCGTCTTCCCGCAGCTGCCGGGCCAGATGCCGGAGCGCCACCGAAGCGATGGGGATCCCGAAGAACTTCTGGGTCACCAGCAGTACCAGGCAGAAGGTCCCCACATAGGCCAGACCCTTCTCCTTGGCTGCCGCCAACATGATCAGGGTAGCCGCGTTGCCCCCGGCAAAAATGGGAGATCCGGCAATGGCGATCTTGGGATCCATGACAAAACCGCCCACCAGGATAATGGCTGCCACCGCAAACACCACACACAGGATGGAAGTCACCACCACTTTCCATTCCTGCTTCAGTTCCGCAAAATCAATGGTGGTCCCCATGGAGACGATCAGCATCCCCACCACCCCCATGCCAATGCCCGAAACCTGGGCATCCTTGATGATGGACTGAGGCAGGATCCCCGACCAGAACCCCGCCAGAAGGATCACCGAAATCCCCAGCACCGTAGAAAGGATGGCCCGGGTGCGCATGGCGATCAGCTCACTGACCGCATAAATGCAAAAAAGCACCGTCAACGATACAATACTTCCCATAACTTCCCCTCGTTTCTTTTACCGGAGCACACTTTATTCCGATAAATTGTAACTATGAGGCTATTATAGCAAATCTTTGTATACAATTTCAATCCACATTCCATTTTGAAACGGCACAGACTGTAGGGGCCGCAGGCCCGGCGCCCCGCCTAATCCCCCGTCCCTCCGACACCAACGCCGTAGGGGGCGCAGGCCCGGCGCCCCGCCAGACGCCCGTCCCTACCTGTGTCCCCCTGAAAGGGGGAAAGGACCCGCGTCAGCGGGTAGGGGGTTCTGTCAAGGCAAAAAGACCTATACCCATCCACCCGCGAAGGTTCCCCGCCGGATTACCATACGAATTTCAATCCACGCCCCCATACGGGGGCGACCTTGCTGGGACGCAGTAATCAGATCTGTATCAGAATTTCAATCCACGCCCCCATACGGGAGCGACCATTGCAGGTTTTTTTATTTTTTCGTCTGTTCCATTTCAATCCATGCCCCCATACGGGGGCGACGCCTGACCATGTATTGCCGTTGCCTGGTGGCTCCCATTTCAATCCACGCCCCCATACGGGGGCGACTTCTTTACGTCCTTCGGTGCAACGGCCTGGGTCAATTTCAATCCACGCCCCCATACGGGGGCGACCGGAGGCCGGGGTCCGACGGGTTCCGATAGCCAGGCATTTCAATCCACGCCCCCTTGCGGGGGCGACCCGACTTTATTGGCCAGGTCGTCTACCGCATCGAATTTCAATCCACGCCCCCTTGCGGGGGCGACCTGGGCGAGCTGCCCGTCAGATTTAAGCAGTTCTTATTTCAATCCACGCCCCCTTGCGGGGGCGACGGTGTGCCGGAGGGCGTGGATGGAGCGTCCTGGATTTCAATCCACGCCCCCTTGCGGGGGCGACGGAGCGGTAGTAGGCGGCCTCCTTGCTAAGCCGATTTCAATCCACGCCCCCTTGCGGGGGCGACTAACAAGCCCGCCGCCGAAGTGGTGCCCCATATTAATTTCAATCCACGCCCCCTTGCGGGGGCGACGGACCCGTTTGACCAGGTCCGGCAAACGGACGGGATTTCAATCCACGCCCCCTTGCGGGGGCGACGGCGCCACTGGATATTTACCGTAATAGTACTGACCATTTCAATCCACGCCCCCTTGCGGGGGCGACTCTTTGATCGTTTGTAATTCGTCCCCGAAAAACGATTTCAATCCACGCCCCCTTGCGGGGGCGACAAGCCGTGGACGACTGGCTGGAAATGGTAAGGGGTATTTCAATCCACGCCCCCTTGCGGGGGCGACCAAACTCGCCCTCGTTGTAATCCCACTCGATCTGATTTCAATCCACGCCCCCTTGCGGGGGCGACAGAGGTACCCCTACTGGGTATACTAATACTCGTATTTCAATCCACGCCCCCTTGCGGGGGCGACTGGGGTGGACTTTGATGCCCTGAGTGATGAGTATATTTCAATCCACGCCCCCTTGCGGGGGCGACTTATCGCCCTGGCATGTGACGAGGTGGTAGTAGATGATTTCAATCCACGCCCCCTTGCGGGGGCGACGTCAGCGGTCCCAAAGCCCCCGGGTACCCAGGCGATTTCAATCCACGCCCCCTTGCGGGGGCGACCGATCCGGGAGTCGCCCTCGTTGGTGGGCGTGGAATTTCAATCCACGCCCCCTTGCGGGGGCGACTGGCGTCCTTCTGCATGCTGGCCGCAACCTGGGTAATTTCAATCCACGCCCCCTTGCGGGGGCGACTACGAGTCAAATCGAGCTAAAATGCGGGTTTTATTATTTCAATCCACGCCCCCTTGCGGGGGCGACGGAGCTGCCGGGAGCGGTGGACCAGCTATGGGCGATTTCAATCCACGCCCCCTTGCGGGGGCGACCCGGAGATTTCTGGATGACCGCCGACGAAGCCGCGATTTCAATCCACGCCCCCTTGCGGGGGCGACTTCATTTCTCTGGTCTTCCTGCACTTCCAGTTTCTCAATTTCAATCCACGCCCCCTTGCGGGGGCGACGAATTGTCCGTGAAGCTGCTGTCTGAGCGGCAGCATTTCAATCCACGCCCCCTTGCGGGGGCGACGTATAAAAGCCGCTGCTTTTCCATGTATTCCCAATTTCAATCCACGCCCCCTTGCGGGGGCGACGCGATTTTGTCAAAACGATTTTTCAAAATGCGATATTTCAATCCACGCCCCCTTGCGGGGGCGACCCGTCGTCCTTGTTTTCGTCTTCCGCCTTTGCCCGATTTCAATCCACGCCCCCTTGCGGGGGCGACAGAGATGCCAACAACGAAACCGTGCGGCAAATTATTTCAATCCACGCCCCCTTGCGGGGGCGACCCGCGTCCGCGATGCAAAAAGAATTGCGGGACCTGATTTCAATCCACGCCCCCTTGCGGGGGCGACTTCGTGCTGAGAGCTGATACTACATTATCTCCTAAATTTCAATCCACGCCCCCTTGCGGGGGCGACTCCCCTCGTTAAAAAAGGACTGGCTGTTCCCCGTATTTCAATCCACGCCCCCTTGCGGGGGCGACTCAAGACGGCCCAAGAACGATTAGCAGAATAACATTTCAATCCACGCCCCCTTGCGGGGGCGACCGAACTAGCACCCGAGTATTTCAAGACGGCCCAAATTTCAATCCACGCCCCCTTGCGGGGGCGACTTCAGCAGCAGGCAGCGGGCGACGGCAACGCCGATTTCAATCCACGCCCCCTTGCGGGGGCGACCCAGCGAGTTGGCGAGAATCAACGAGCAATTACGATTTCAATCCACGCCCCCTTGCGGGGGCGACCCGAACTTGTCGGAAACGGACCGCAAAGCCGTCGAATTTCAATCCACGCCCCCTTGCGGGGGCGACTAACAGATCCGTGCTAATGCGTTTTATGGCCGATATTTCAATCCACGCCCCCTTGCGGGGGCGACCGTGTAGATATATTTTCCGCGTGGTAGTGTCGTCGATTTCAATCCACGCCCCCTTGCGGGGGCGACACACAGGAATCAGTGCGCCCTTGCTGGCCAGGGTATTTCAATCCACGCCCCCTTGCGGGGGCGACGCAGCCGCCCGCAGAGCTGACCACCAGCGGGCTGATTTCAATCCACGCCCCCTTGCGGGGGCGACAAAGAATCAACGTAAGCGATAAAAGGGAACTTGTATTTCAATCCACGCCCCCTTGCGGGGGCGACTGGCGCTGATTTCGGAGTTGGACCGGGTGCCGATATTTCAATCCACGCCCCCTTGCGGGGGCGACTGCCCAGTTCCCAGTTGATCAGGTCGACGGCATCATTTCAATCCACGCCCCCTTGCGGGGGCGACGCAGCAGGGTGGCGAAAGTGTGGCGGAAAGAGTGATTTCAATCCACGCCCCCTTGCGGGGGCGACTGATCGCTTATGTGACTGGTTTAAGAGCGGTGCGATTTCAATCCACGCCCCCTTGCGGGGGCGACGTATCAGGCAGATAGACCCGTTTTTCTCCCGGTACATTTCAATCCACGCCCCCTTGCGGGGGCGACTGGTCTGTGCCCAGATGGGATTTGATATGCGGGCCATTTCAATCCACGCCCCCTTGCGGGGGCGACAGGCCAGGGAAATCATCGATTCCATGCCAGAGTCATTTCAATCCACGCCCCCTTGCGGGGGCGACTGTAGGACACACTCCCGGATGGGTGAGCGCCGTTATTTCAATCCACGCCCCCTTGCGGGGGCGACCCCGTGATGTTCTGAGCTCTCTCAATCTATCCTTATTTCAATCCACGCCCCCTTGCGGGGGCGACTTGTAAGGAGGACTGAACATGAGCAAACCAAACATTTCAATCCACGCCCCCTTGCGGGGGCGACGGAGATGACTTTGCCTACTGGACCGGAGAGATTATTTCAATCCACGCCCCCTTGCGGGGGCGACAGGCGAAGCCGCCCACCATCTTCCCTCGATCAACATTTCAATCCACGCCCCCTTGCGGGGGCGACGCGGGAAGCCAGACGCTACCAGGATGAGCTGCTGATTTCAATCCACGCCCCCTTGCGGGGGCGACTGTCAGACGGGACAGCTTGAGTGCATCAAGCGCTTCCGTCTTTTTTCGCGAAAGTCAGTTCACGGATCTCCCAAGCCCCATTTTCCGGTGCTTGTTCCTTCTGTTTGCTTCCCCTTCGCGCTTACAGCACCATGGGAGCTTCTGGGTCATAGGTCCTTTTGGCTCCCAGGTGCTGGATTTTGTTCTGATACGTGTTTCCCAGGTTGTAGAACCGCAAGCTGTCGTGGTCTTTGTCGATGAGGGCTTCCAGTTCTCCCTTCAGCAGAATGAACTGGGCCTGGTCCAGCAGGCATTCGAATACGGAATTCTGTACTCTCTGTCCATGGGCCACGCAGCATTTGGCCACTTTCCGCAGCCGGGCTCTTCCAGCCGGAGTTTCGGTATTTACATCGTAGGTTACCAGGATCAGCATGGTTTCACTTCCCCAAAAATGCCGGATATCCATCCAGATCTTCTCTCAGCCATTTGGCCAGGAGCAGAGCCTGGACATAAGGGAAAAGTCCCCAAGGGATCTTTTCCTTCAAAAAGGGATGTTCCAGTTTTTCCTGCTTCCGTTCCTGCCACCGGGTGAGGAAGATTTTCCTTCCCTCTTCGCTCATCAAAACAGCACCGGTTTCCGTCTTTTTAAAGTGCTTTCCCGTAAGGCTCCGGGTGTTCACCAGGGAAAGGACGAACCGGTCGGCAGCCAGGGACCGGAATTCCTCCATCAGGTCCAACGCCAGGGATCTTCTCCCGGGCCGGTCCCGATGGAGAAATCCCACACTGGCATCCAGTCCCACTGCTTCCAGAGCATGGGCACAGTCGGCAGCCAGCAGGGTGTAGGCAAAGGAGAGCAGCGCATTCATGGGATCCAGAGGCGGCCGTTTGTTCCGTTCCCGGAAGAAAAAGGTCTTTTTGTCCCCCAGGATCAGCTGGTCAAACAGGGAAAAGTACACATGGGCGGCATTCCCTTCCACACCTCTCAGCTGGTCCCCGTCTTTGGCCTGCTGCAGATCACGAAGTGCCCCTTTCAGGATCTGGATGGCTTCCCTGAACTGTTCCCCGTTTACCGATAATGGATGGTCCCGGAGAAACCGCATCAGGGTAACCCTGGCATTCCAGATTTTCCCCGTCAGGAACCACTGGGCCAGTTGAAGACTTGCCTGCTCCTGATCACTCTTTCGGTACTGGGCCTTCCGCAGCAGCACATTCCCCTGCCCGGTTCCGCTGACCCGGGCCAGGAATTTTCCCTGGGGCGTTAGGAATGTAAAGCCGATGTTCTGTTCCGCACAGGCCCCCAGCAGGGCTGGTGAGGCTCCTTTGTAGCCGAAGTAGAAGATGCTCTCCAGGTTCAGCAGAGGGATCCGCTGGACCACATTCCCCTCCCGCCAGGCTGTCAGGTTCTGGTTATCCAGGGACAGGTAGAGATCCTCCGACAGGATGAACAGGGTATTCAGCAGTCGTTTCATAGACCCTCCTCCTGGAACCGTCCGGCGTAGTAATCGGCTACCGTTCCTGCCTTCTGCAGTTTGGGCAGACACAGGTCTTTCAGAGAACAGCTGGTGCAGGCCCGGCTGGGCTTCACCCGGGGAATGTACCGCCGCTCATAGTATTGGTGCATCTCCGCAAACATATCCCGCACCTGCTGCCGCAGCTCTTCCGTAATGGGAATGTCCCGACGGTGCCGGATGGCATGGTAGTACAGACAGCCCTTTTCGATGGAGCAGCCCAGCATTTCTTCCAGACAGATCACCTGGGCAGCCAGCTGGAGGATGTCGCAGTCATCGGATTTGTCCTTTCCCCGCTTGTATTCCACCGGCAGAACTTTCCACAATCCCCGGTGGCCGGCCAGACGGGCGCCTTCTTCTCCCGGTTCCGTCTGGGTGAATTCCACCACATCGCAGATGCCCGAAGCTCCCAGGGTACGGGAACTGATCCGCAGCCCCCGTACCGTCATCACGCCTGCCCGTTTTTCCACAAACCGGTCATTGTGAGCATTTTTATGGATCAGCTGGCCTTCTGCAGTCAGCCGGTTTTCCGCCCACTGCTGTTCAATGTGGATCAGCGCCCACTGACGTCGGCAGAAGACGAAATGCTGGATCCCTGAGATCATCAGGTACTCCTCTTCCCTCCAGGTCATACCATTCTCTGGCAGGCAACCCCTTCCGGCAGATTTTCCGTATCCACGGTCACCTGGTAATCATGGTAGGAACGGGGGGCTTTCCGGGGATCCTTCTTCTCCACTTTCACCCGTTCAAACAGCTTGTAGGAAGGCGCATTGCCCAGTTCCGAGTCATGTTTGAACACAATCAGTTCCCGTACGGCCATATTGCCCCGGGCAGCGGAATGATCGTTTTCGAACATGTTGATGATGGCCTGCCACAGCAGCTGCAGATCTTCCTCGGAAAAGCCCGTGGATTTCCGGGCCAGGTTGGCGGATACATACCCTTCCACCCGGTACAGGCCGTAGGGAACGATGTATTTCCGTCCCATTTCCGTGCTCCGGCCTTCTTCCTGCCGCTTGGTCGTGGTGATGGCCACCCGGGTGATGGTGATTTCCTGGGGCATGATGGGATCGATGCTGTGGGCAAATCCCAGCTGTACAGGCCCCCGCACCTGGCCGCAGCTGAGAGCCCCTTTCACGAAGGTGGTCATCACAGCCCCAAAGGTACGGATATCATAGAAATTGCTGCACATAAAGTCCCGGATCTTCCGGTCCGCTTCCGGATCCTTCTTTTTGTCGATTTTCTTTACATCTTCCACGCCCAGATATTCCAGTGCCTTCTTGTCGTTCACTTCCAGAGGAACTGTTTCCCGCACATAGATCTGGTATCCGGGCTGGTCTTCTTTGGCTGCTTCCACATAATTGCGGATTTTCCGTTTCAGGCATACATCCGTCACCAGACCCAGCCCGGTTTCCGGGTCCACCCGGGGCATGTTCCCGGCATCCGGATCCCCATTGGGGTTGCCGTTTTCCACATCGAAAAGCACCACGAAATCATACCGGTTGCGAATTGCCTTGTTTTCTTCCATTATGCCTGTTCCTCCTTCTTGGTATAGCGTGCCTGGGTTTCCTGATAATACCCCAGGATGAACATCCCCTGTTCGTCCAGGGTCAGACGGCTGGGAATGGGATTTCCTTCATCGGGCACGGTGATTTTTTCCATCAGGCTGCCCAGCTTTTTCTGGGCGATCACCGCCAGACCCTTGTTGGTCCGGTTCAATTTGTTCAAATGGGCATTGGCCAGTTTCAACAGCACCGGAAACACCGCTCCCGGTGTGGCACAGGCCGCATTGAAATACCGGTCCTTGATGGTTGCGCTGACTTCGCTGGAATCTTGCTGCAGTCCTTCCAGCACGGCAAACATCCGGCCCAGCACATAAGGAACTGCCTTGCAGTTTTCATTGACGTTCATGGTAATTTCTCCACCCCACTTTTCCTGATGATTCTTCAACAGATAGGCTTTCACAAAGGCCGCTCTGGGATAACTGATCTTTCCGTCTCCGGAATCCGCCTTGATCCGCAGCAGGAACTGCCGGTACATGGCTTCCGGATAGGGCGTATCCTGGAGGATGCTCCGCAGCAGGCTCCCGGCCAGTAACGGGGAAGCCTGGCTTTTGGTGGCATTGGGATTCACCGATTCTTTCAGCAGCCGCCACAAGGGCAGAAATGAAGCCTGTTCCCAGGAAGGCTGGACAATTTCCAACCGTTTCTGATGCTTCTGGAGATGCTGCAGGGTGACCCCGAAGGTATTCTGCCAGAAGAACCGGACGGAAAGCCGGGCCGCATTGGGAGCCAGCCCCAGTACATAAAACGGTTCATCCGGCGAAAGGGTAATGCCGTCCACATCGGCGGCCACACCCTGGAGCATTTTGTCCAGCACCGCTTTTACGGTTTGTTCCCTGTTTTCCCCAGTTCCCGACGGATTCAGAAAATTCATGTACACCTGCTGATACAGCGGTTCGGCCGATTGGGCCCAGAATACCACCGTAGTATCCCCGCAAAGAAGACTGTTCCCCTCCCGGATCAGCTGGTTCAAGGCAGTGGTATAGGCAAAGGCCGCATATTCGCTGACCGGGGCATTCAGTCCCTGATCGTCAGCATGACCAAAAGATTCCAGAGACAGTGCATTGAAAGAAACCAGTGCCGCTCCGGAGGACTGAGCCCCTCTCACATTTTTGATGTTGGGATGGATCAGGGCGATTTCCGCCACCTTGCCCGTCACCAGGCATTGGCCAGTCTCTCCTTCTTTCTCTCCCCCCTGCTTGTAATCCTGCCAGCGCCGGCGGATCTCCGGATCCTGCTGGGCTTCCTGGCCATTGACGGCAAACACCAGCCCTGAAGCCCCCACAATCGCATCCTGATTTTGTTGGAACACCGGATTCTCTTCCGCCTTTTCCGGCTGCCAGCTGTCAAAGAATTTCAGGATTCCTCTGGCCACCGGCGAATCACACCCATCCAGCAGCTGATGATGGAAAGCCCGGGAAGCCTCAAAACACTGCAGGGACCGCTTGGGCTTTCCCTTGCCGTCCACACCGAAAAAATAGGAGGAATTGTCATACAGGAAATTGGGCCGCACGCCGCTGGACCGTTTGAACACTTCCGGAACCTGGAGCAGGGAATCAGCCAACACCGTCTTTTTCCCTCGCTGCACCTCATTCTGCAGAGAGAGGGCTCCCAGCAGTTTCCCATCCTCATCCAGCTGGATTTCCGCAGAGACCCGGGCCGCACTCCAGCCCGGTTCCTCCACCTTTCCCTGTTTCAACAGGGTTTCATAATATCTCACCAGTGCCTGCAGGATCATTGGTGCACCTCGCAGTTCCGGAGATCAAGGACTCCATTGACCAGTTTCGCCCGGAAAAACCGTGGGGTGATGTTCTGCAGATTCCGGTAATCCATGTCGTAGAGCATCAGTCCCAGATCCTGGGTAATGGGATAGGGCTGGATTTCCTCGTCATCCTCCACCAGCCGGAAAGAAGCTGGAAATTCCCGGGTGCCAAAATACGGCTGGTGGTAGCACTGGCCTTTCCGGGCCCGGCGGGTGAGCATTTCCCGGAATTTACCGGGATTGTCCGAAGCATTGGCTTTCTCCGTCATTTCAAAATGAAGGGTAATGCAGTAATGGACATTTTTCAGCACCGTGGAAGCCCGCTGCATAATGTCTTCATGGGTTGCCTGGACCAGCATTTTTCCGCCTCTGGCCCCGGCCAGGATGGTGCTTCCTAAAATCTTGCTTTTCAGTTCATTTCGCCGTACATTGGTAAACTGGATGGGGCTCAGCACATCGATTTCATCGATCACATACCGCAGCCCCGGATGCCAGAATATGGCTTCCACCAGTCCCCGGGCAGCTGAGGGAGTCATCACATCGTAACTCATCCGCTCCCCTTTCAGTTCCGGCCGGGTAAAACAGGCGTACTTCCCCCAGCAGTCGATTCTTACTCCATAACTCATGGAACCACCTCTGTTTCTCATTGATATCTGATCAGGAAAACAATCCCCGTCCTTCTTCCGCCTGATAGGTAAGACCGGTTGCTTCCTTATACACGGACAGATCCCTCAGCACCGCCATCTGTTCGTCCAAAGCCTCCGTGACCCCATCCGCCAGCATCTGTTCATACAATCCCGGCTGAGGACCGTTCTGGGACCATACGCTGACCATATAACGGCCAGCCTTCCGCAGCAGCTGCCGGGTACGGATACCGTACTGGAGCTGTTGGACAATCTCCTGGGCTTCCTCATTCCAGGGAATCAGGACATTTTTCGTATGGTCTTCGATCAGTTTGAACTGTTGACCGATGGTGGCATATTTCCCGTTGCCAGACAATTCAACAATTTTCTTCTTATCCAATATAGCATCTTTTGCATGATAAAGCCAGTCAAAGTACTTGGCAATGGCTTCCGGCGCTGCCAGATCCGGGAATTTCTGCTCCACCATATGGGTGCTCTGCCGTTCCTGTTCAAGAAAATGGGATTTCCGGCTGTTTTCCGTGGCGAAAATATGGACCAGGCTGTCCTCTGCTTGGCGCTTCCCTTCCCGGTTGCACCGGCCGGCCCCCTGGATCAGGGCGTCCACTCCGTTTTCCTCCACATAGACCACCGGGAAATCAATATCTACCCCCACGGAAATAATGCTGGTGGAAACCACCCGGCAGGGTTCTCCCCTTTTCAGTTTCTCCTTCATGGCATGGATCACCTGCTGCCGATGGGCCGGACACAGGTTGGTAGAAAGATAGAGATACTCTCCCCGGATCCGGCTGGCGATTTCCCGTGCCTCCCCTTTGGTCAGGCAGATGCACAGGCTCTGAGGCTGGGCATCCAAGGCTTCCGCCACCTGGTCATAGGACAGCAGCCCCTCGTTGACCAGTTGAGTCCGTTTGAAAAAATCATAGAGGCCGGGAATGTCTTCCATCAGCTCCTGGGGCTTTCCCTGCAGGAACTGGTCCAGCCTTGGCTGGGTGGCACTGCACAAAAGGGCCGAACAGGAAAAATGGCGGACCAGGGCTTCCAGACTCCGAAGCACCGGAATCATATACTCCACCGGGAACATCTGGGCTTCATCGAACAGCAGGATGCTGTTGGCCACATTGTGGAGCTTCCGACAACGGGAAGACCGGTTGGCAAAAAGGGATTCAAAGAACTGGACGTTGGTGGTCACGATCACCGGCGCGTCCCAGTTTTCCGTGGCCAGCCGCCGGGTGTCCATCTTTTCGTCCGTATCCTCATACTCCACCTGGCTGTGATGTTCAATGACGTTTTCCTCTCCCAGGTAGGACCGGAGGATGTCCGCCGTCTGTTCGATGATGGACGTATAGGGAATCACATAAATGATATGCTGTTTCCCGCAGGTCCTGGCCTTTTCCAGGGCCCAGGCAAAAGCAGAAATGGTCTTGCCGCCCCCAGTGGGTACCGTCAAAGTATAGATCCTGTCTTCTTTATCCTTCCCCTTCTGGATGCACCGCTGGAGGATTTCGCACCGTTTCCGGTTCAATGCATTTTGCGGATGGAAGAATCCCTTTTCCTCCAGGGCGGAAAAGAACCGTTCATGGAGCTGCTCCAAAGAAGCAAAGCCGCCCCTCTGCACCGCGCCTCCCTGCATATAGGCTTCCGTATCCAGAAAATCTCCATCCACCAGACAGGAATACAGCATCCGCAGCCAGAGCCCGCAGCCAATGAAATCCATCTGCCCCTGGCTCTGGAAATCAGAGATTGCCTGTTCGATTCCCTGGACGGGTTTGGGAGCCTCCAGTTCCTGCTTCCAGGCAGAGCAATCCGGAACTTTTTTCTTCATCCGCGCCGAAAACGTATTCTCTCCCGGCAAATCCGTCGGTGAACCCAAATCCGACAGCCCTGCATGGTGTCCGGCGATGCAGAAAGCTTCCATAGAGGAAGTGAGATTTTCGTTCCCCGCCAAAAGCTGGGCCCCGGCTGTAGAATGATCCACCCGGCCATGTTTCTTCCCCAAAAGATAATTCTGAAAATCTGCAGAATACTTTCCCACATCATGAAGAAGCCCACATTGCCGGGCCACTGCTTTCATTTCCGGAGTGGGAGCAAACTCCTCCGCCAGCCGGGACACCTGCCGGAGATGATCCAGCAGAAGCTGAGGAGCCCGTTTTCCCTCCGGATCCAGGTGAGCCAGATAGATTGTTTTCGCCAAAGAATTCGTCAAATCCATCCCCTCCTTTTTCTCCCTCAACTATACCACACCAGCTATGTAAAAAAACTCCCAGTTTAAAAATAGTTCCTCAAAATCGTTGTATCCATCATCCGGCTCCAACGCCGTAGGGGCGCATCAAGACCGGCAAAGCCGTGTCGCCCGATGCGCCCGTTTCTGGACAAATTGACAAGCCCGCTCATCCGTTAATCTCAAACCGAAAAATCCTCGAAAATCGTTGTATCCAGCATCCAGCTCCAATGCCGTAGGGGCTGCACGCCGGGCAGCCCGCTCATCCGTTAATCCCACACCTCAAAATCCCTAAAATTTGCGGTCAGAAAATAGGTTAACCTCAAAAATCGCGATTTTTGAGGTTTGGCATTCTTGCACATATTCATATTATAAAAGCATCGCCCATAAATAACAATACAGAGGCCGGGACGGGCTCCCCTGCGGGAAGCTCCTACGCCGTCTCCGTCGAACTGAGGATAACAATGAGGTTCTCCGGTTCACCGGCAACCTCGTCCACTCGATTGAAGAAACGCCATCCGACCTCAACTCTGTAGGGGTGCGCCGCAGGCACGCCCTTCCCGGCCACTGGCTGTTTTGATCCGACTGGAATTGGCGATTTTAACCCGACTCTAAGAAGGAGCCTGGTTCCATAACCACTTAGCCACCTAATCCCTTAACCACGTTCTTTCCCCCTTGGAATCCCTGGGTGGCTCAATTTTTGGCAATCACGTGACTTACTTTTTCGTTGACATTCACTTCTCACTTAACCTTCCTCCCAATTCCTCGCACCTTCTCCTTTTCCTCCGGGCTCATGGCCGTAAAATACACCATCACTCCATAAAGCACCGTATACCCCAAGATTTTAAGAAGAAAGGCAAGTTTTCCGGTACCGGGAACCACATGATCCACTCCATATCCCACAACCAGACACATCCCCACACTCAGACTAATCCGTCCAATCTGTTTCCAGAATTGAGGAATATCCAGACCGATATATTTTTTGTAGAAATAATTCATCACCACACCATTCCCCATGAGCATGGAAAATCCAGTGGCCACGGCACATCCAATGCCGCCGTACTTCATGCCCAAGGGAATGGCCAGCACCAAATTCAGCACCCCGGTGAGGAAATAGATCTTCGCCCGGAAATCATAGCGGTTCATGGCCTGGAGAATGGCCAGGCCGATGTTCTGGATCAGATCGATGGTAAAAGGCAGGATAATCAGGATGGTGATCCAATAGGAATTTTCAAATCCACTTCCGGCCCACAGCTGGATAAACTGCCGGCCGAAAATAATGAAGCCAGTAGCCACCAGTGCCAGCAGGTAATACTGACAGCGGCCGATCTGGATAAACAATGCGGACAATTCCTTCATGGGTTTTCTCTGTGCCACCATCTCCGTAATATGAGGCAGGTACACCCCGGAAATGGCTGTGGACAGAGCCATATAGTTCATATAGATCAGAGAAGCAATGGAATACACCGCCACAGCGCCCGTTCCCTGGACAATCCCCAGGATAATCTGGTTGGTCTTCCAGAATACCTGGTCGATGAGACTGACACAGAATACACTCAATGCCAGCTTCTTGAAATCACGGAACAGATCCTGGTTCCAGTAATGGAACTTGATGGTAATATGCAGCCGTCCAAAGCAATAGTAAATCCGAGCCAGGATCAGTCCCACATTCAGAGCCGTCTGGGCCACCGCTACTGCCATGGCCGTGGGATACTTCTGGAGAATCAGAATGACCAATGCCGGCTGCAGAATCAATTGTACCGTTTCCAGTCCTTTCAGGAAGAGAAACTTTTCATGGGCATTGATCACCGACCGGAACACCATGGTAGAAAGGCTTACAGCAATGTTGAACAGCAGCAGCAGGAACATATGCCGGGCCTCCAGCAGTTCCCCAACCGTCATACTGGCCCCGAAAATCCCATCCAGGTTCCAGTAACAGATAATCCCCACCAACAGAGAAAGAGCTGTAGCACCTCCATACCCATACAGAGAAATCGCCAGGATGTTCTCCATCCCCACCTTGTCTTTCAAGGCCTTATATTTGGTATAAAATCGGGTAACCGCCGCCGTCAGCCCAAAATCCATGATGCTGAAATAGGCAATCAGGGATCCGATCAGCTGATAAAGGCCGTATTCCGATTTTCCAATGTAGTGCAGGAGAATGGGGACATAAAGGAAACCGACGATGGCGTGAAGGGCGATATTCAGATAGCTGAGTAAGATTCCTATTTTACGTTCGTTCATGATTTTTCTTTTTATATGGGGATAGAATCAAGGCATAGCCGAGTCCCATGAGAATCCAGTAACTGCAGGTTATATTTAAATTATCTCCCAATCCAGAAGCCATTATCCCAGCCAGAGAGATAAAGAAAAAAATATATTTTTCCCGTTCACTCTGCTCATTCGTCAACTTTATCCGTTTTAATAACACGAGTGCCAGATAGAAAGCAGGAATTAAATAGATAGCTAAGCCAAGAATTCCTGTTTCTGCAAAACGAGTACAATATTCGCCTAAAGCAGGGAAACCAGATTTCATGATTCCTTTCTTTTTCTGATTCTTTATCCAATATTGTACTTCAGTGTTTTCTTTTCCTTCTTTAGATAAATAATTAGGTATATAGGCATGTCGTAAACTTTTTCCTACGCCTAATAATGGATAATTTTTTCCTATAGCAATGCTTGCTTCGAAAACAGAAAAACGGGCTCTATTACTTCTCTTATCTTTGTTAGTTAATGATTCTAAGTTATCCTTTACATAAGCAGTCATTTGAGTATTGCTTTCACTTTTATAGCCCATAGAACCATTCGTATTAACTTGAGGGCTTCCCGGCATAAAATGCAATGAGAAAGTAGCAATGGCAAATGTAATAAATGAAAAAGATATAATAAAAGCTGTTCTTTTTAAAAGCTGTTTTTGCCACAAAGAGAAAGCAATTAAAAGACATAGCTCTCCAACAAAAAGAGCATTTGCTGTTCTTGCCTTTGTTAAGAAAAGGCCAAAAGTAAATATGAATATAACAATTATATTTATAATCTTACTATTTGAATTTGGACTTTGTACTAAACGATACCATAGAAAAGGCATAGCAAAAGCCGAATAAATGCCATAGTAAGAAGGTTCCGCAAAAAGTGAGCGTAGCTGTCCTTTCCATAAAAGTGGCGGCCACCAAGTCCCATTATACTTTATATCATGGATAATAGGATTTAATACACATAATATATTTTCAGCAAAGGTACTGCCACTTAAGTAGAAAATATCTATTAAATTGTAAATACATACTAAAATAGTAGCCGTGAAAACAGCTTTTATGAAAATCAAAAAACCTATCTGAACATTTTTTCTGTACCAACTAAAAATTAAATATGGCACAGTGAAATACCAAAAGACCTCCATAATAAAGCCTTTTATAAGACGAATTAATATCCAGGCTTTTAATAATATTGTAGTTTCTATATAGATTCCCTTACTATATAAGCAATGCTGTACAACAGGTAGTTTTTCAATCTGATCTGCAGGTCCTTGTAGAATAGCTTCATAAAATGGATAAATGGCTAAGCCATGAAAAAAAGATATCATAAGTACGAAAACATAAATTATTATATAGGTAAAATATGCTTTTTGAACTCTATCTATTTGTATATCCCTACTTTTATATAAATTATAGAACGAATAAATTACCCCTCCAAGAATAGGGTAGAGGCTTAAATCTTTTGCTAAAAAGCTTCCAAAAAAATTAAGTTGTAAAGAAAAAGGTATATTAGAAAAAATAACAAATAACACAATACAAAAAAATAGTTTATTCCTTAATCCCAAAAGCATAATCTTCTCTTTCTATAAATCACGTTTTACTGCATTTACACAGTGAAAACTTTTTAAAATCTCGTTTAAATAAAATAACATTTCATATAGCAAAAAATCTTGATGCATTAACAAGCAATACTGCAAGCGGTTTTTGCATCCCATGGCTGAAGTATCAGCGTTTTTTCCTAATAAACACAGAGTGTTAGAAAAATTTTTCTTAATAGAAGTATACCGATGAAAAACTGATACTTTGTCATTGGTAAGTTCCATTTTAATTAAGCCTTTTAAAATCATTGCAGCACGATCAGATAGTTGCTTTTCTAAATAGTTTTTCGTATCAATTTCTTTTATCCTTGCAAAAAACACCTCAAAATTTGTCCAGTATGCAGCATTATATTTACTTGTCGCTTGTCCTTCCCGAGCTACATAATAATATAATGGTTCTTGCATAACGTACATACTGTTAATACTATATAATACCTTAAAAATGCCAATCTGATCCTCACTGTGAATAAGCCCTTTTCCTACTTTCAATGCATCATAAACAAATGATCTCTTAAAAAGTCTTGACCAGAGAAATCCACTCATGCCAGCCATTCCTGTACTTTTATCATAAAGAAAATTTTTCCCCAAGAATTGTTGGATTTTGTTCTTATCGTAAAAACCAGGTGCCGGACGAATTAAAGCAGGTCTTACCCTTTCATTTTCTACATCATAATATTGACAGGAGACCATATCCACTTGATATTTTTTCTGAATCTCTAACATATGTTCTATAATGTTTAATGATACAAAATCATCTGCATCAACAAACATTATAAATTCTCCATGAGAATGAAGAAATCCATTCAATCTAGCGGCTGTAACACCGGCATTTTTTTGTGTACTAATGTGTATTCTTGGATCTTTTGCTGCATATTGTTCGCAAATAGATAAACTGCTATCTGTGCTTCCATCATCCACCACTATAATTTCAATATTCTTATAGGTTTGCAGGATTAGACTTTCCAAGCATTTTGGCAAATAGTCTTGAACTTTATACACGGGTATGATAATTGATACCAAAGGTTTTGACGCTAACATTTTATCATTCATCTATTTTCTCCTGCTAAAACAGCAGGACAAAAATGAACTCGCCGTTTCAGCATTGTATAGTTAAAAAACAGGTTGCCTTTCGTAAATATAAAATTCATACATGTTTACCTATAAATAGGCTCCAAAAACTTCACCAGCAAGGATCTTACTTATCTATACTTAGTTTCTTCATTCCGACCAACATCCTTAAATACATTTCTTTTAAGTTTTTTGTCGGTTTCCATGCCAGATTTTCAAGTTTGCTTACATCTAAATGGAGATGGTGGGAAGGTGGATATTTAAATTTTTCTTCTGCTTTATTTTGAGGAAATTGAACTTTAATTTTATCTTTAGCTATTTGTTCAGCCACTAATTGTGCCATTTCGATTATACTACAATATGTCTCTGGATTTCCTGCATTATAAGCTTCTCCACTTACTCCACATAAAAGCACCGTCAATATGGCTGTCACAGCATCTGCAGTATATAGATATTCCCTTTTACTGGTACCGGTTGTCTGCAGAACTATGTCATTTTCTTCTATAGCATCTCGGGCAAATTCAGCAAAAACTCGCTGATCATCTTTTAAAATTCCCGGTCCAAAGGTCTGTGCCAAACGAATAACTTTAGCAGAAACGTTATATTCCTGGAAAAAGCTGGCACAGAGATTCTCGCAAAGACGCTTAGCAATAGGATAACAACTGCGTAATGCCATAGAATCCAACGTACATCCCTGAGTTTCCGGAATTAGTGTGTCAGCCTGAGGAGCGCCATAAACTTCCATACTAGATAAATAAACAAATCCTTTTACGTTTTTTTCTTTTGCCAGTTCCAAAAGATTACTTGTTCCCTTGACTGCGATTTGAATGGTTTCCACAGGATGCTGTACAAAAAATAAGCTTGCTGTAGGGCTGGCTCCATGGATAATATAATTTACTGGCACATTAATAGCTGGGAGATTTTCAACAGACCCTTTTACAAAATGAAGAAGTTCATTTTCTTTCCCCAACATCTTTTCAGCTTTCTCTAAGTTCCGAACCAGGGCAAAAATCTTTACTTGCAAGCCTTTAACTGTGCTGGCATAACAAAGAGCTTTAATAAAGGTAGACCCAATCAGTCCAGTACCACCAGTAACCAAGATATTTTGGCCTTTTAACTTATCCCAAGGAATAGATTTGACCTGGCTGATAGCAACCAAGTCTTCTTGTAATACATATTGATACGCACTCATATATTTTTCCCTCATAGTCCTAAAATCTGCAAATTTTCTCGAGCATCCATAATAGCCCGAAAAACATAAAAATCTGATGGCGTAGTAATCTTAATATTTTCTGCTGGGCCTTCTACCGTAAAAAGTTCATGTCCATAATACTGCATCAGGCTGGCCGAATCAATAAAGTCATTGATTCCTTCTGCCCGCGCATTTTTGTGGGCCTCATAGATTTCCTGCAGTTTAAAGCATTGAGGTGCCTTGGCCATTTCACAGCGGGAACGGTCAAAGATTTGTCCAACTCGATTATTCTGCTCATCCTTTAAAAAGATGGTTTCAATTGCAGGAGATACTGTAATCCCATTGCCATTTTCCTTCACGCTGGAAATGCATCGTGTTACGGTGTCTTCATTGATTAAAGGCCGCACTCCATCATGAATCAAAACAATATGGTCTCCCCCATACAGTTCTTCTGCAGCTTTGATTCCATGATAAATGGATTCTTGTCCGGTAGAACCACCTGGAACAATCTTGGTAACTTTGGTAATCCCAAATTTCTTCAGAAGGGAAGCAGCGTAATCAATCCACCCTTCCAGACAAACAAGAATAATATTATCTATCATAGGGTGATTTTCAAAATTTTCCAATGTATAAATCAGTACCGGTTTCCCATGCATTTCCAAGAACTGCTTAGGTTTAGAGCGCGTATTCATTCTCGTGCCTGTACCACCGGCAAAAATTATAGCAATATTCATAAATTCCTCCAGTATATATTTTCCGTATCTAGACTAGTGAAATCTAGAATACCATATAAACCAAAATATAAAAATTTAGTATAATTAACAATACCAGTAAAATGCTTATTTTATTAAATAAATTGGTGTCCTCAGAAAAAGCATTATACAAAAAATTTGATCAGTTTGGACTTTTAAGCAAAGCTGTATTGTAGATAAAGTCCTTATAATGGTGTAAAAAGAGGAATTAAAAAAGTCATATGCTCATTCTATAGGTATAATGTAAATCAACCAAAACCCACAGCATACCAAGGAGGAATAACAAATGACGCATCTTAATATTACACTGGATCAGGAAGAAATACTAGCCCTTCTTTCGGAAAATTATGATGGAGCATGCCGGAAATTGCTCCTGAAATGCCTGAACAAGGTTCTCCAAAGACCTTTCCAACTTTTCAAAAATGCGGTTGATGGGCTCAACACTTAATGGAGCTAAACGAAAAACGACAGGCTGGCTAGGCTTTATTTTCTCACCAAAACTACGAAGAAATGATGAAAAGTGATACCCCTGCCGAGTTGAAAAGAACGACAATCAGCCAGATTAACATGGCAGCAGAGTAAATGATTTCATTGCCTAAAGGAATTTATATAAATTTAGACTTGGCATTAACATAGATTGATTTTATAGAGATTGGTCTAGTTTAGAGTCCTATTTCTTTTAAAATATATTGACTTACATTTTTACAATAGCCACCTTTCCGCAATGATTCCGCATTGATATACGAATTAATTGCCTTGGCTGTACTGTAATAATCGAGTGAACCTTCAAAAATTCTTTCCAAAGTAGAATAAAGTTCTTCATTATTTTTTACGTAAGTATTACACAGTACATCCCTATACGCAGGATGCATATGATTATTTGCCGAATACTCATCTAGATCATATGAATAAAAAATAATGGGTCTATAAAGAAGAGCAAAATCTCCTATGACACTAGAATAATCGGTAATTAACATTCCTACCTTTGCCAACAAATTCTGAATATCCGTGACATCTGAATCATTTAAAATCTGGATATTAGAAAGCCGTTTCTCTTTATGTATTTTAGTCAGGTAATGCGGCTTAATTAACAAGGTGTAGTCATATTTCTTTAGTAAATTATTTAATCTATCAAACTTCAACAATTCATTAATAACTTTTTCCAATCGATTCTGTCCACTTCTATTTTCACGGAACGTAGGTAAATAAAGAATGATTTTTTCAGCTGGAAAGGGCACTCCATTTTCAAATAGAGCGTCATTTCTAGGTTGCCCTGTTAATACTATCGAATTTAGTTTTGCATTATATTGCTGCACATAAAATTTTCTTTTAGCAAATTCTGATGTTGTAAAAATATAGTCAGTATAGGACAAATCGTATATGTAATGTTTCAATCCTTTAAGTTTGGCTTTCACTGTACGTTGATTATCCAGCTCTCTCAATTCATTTTTGAATCCTACTCCATGAAAAAGGGCGCAAAGTTTTGCACCATTCAAAAACGGATGTACTCCAAAGTCATTAAGGCTGTTAGTAAAAAAGGCAACACCTGCCTGGTTGAGTATTTTTTCTGCTGATTCTGTATCAGATAAATAAACTTCGTAGCCAGCATTAGTCAGCATATTTTTAATATCTAATCTTGATGTAATCCAAACGGCCCGAATGGAGGCATGATTTTTATTTACATATTCAAATAGATATTTTGCATTATCTGCGTATTTAGCACCACCCCAACACCCAAATACCCATAGATGACTATCCCTCTTTTTATTTCTATGCAGCCAATACATACAAGCACTTTTAGCCCAAGTCAGCATATCATTGATTTTTTTCATTTTTCTCTTCCGGCCCCCACAAAATTTTAAAAAATTTCCCCGCCTTCACACGAAGCGCATCTCGCATATAACGGAGCCATAATTTATGATAGTCTTCTGATGTGTGGTAAAATTTTTGAAGGAACTTCTCATTCTTTCTTAAATATTTATATGTATTCCAAAACTCATAAAAAGACGCTTTTAATTTATGATGCAAAATAGAGTTTTTACGTAAGATCATATTGCGCGGCAGATTAATTTGGACGGCAGATGAATCATAATAAATAGAATAACCTGCAGCACTAACCCGTGTAAATAGATCCGTTTCTTCACGAAAAGCATTTCCTCTATAATTTACATCGAAATGTATAAAATCAAATATTTCTCTTTTTACCAAAGCACAGGCAGGACAGAAAGGGACTGGCTGCGGAGTATTACAATCAAAATCAAAATTAATATAAAAGAGTTTATTAATATCCAGTACGTCCTGAGCAGACTTTACCTGCCTGCTATATTGCTGAATGAAATTATCTATATTATTCATCTCACACTGTTCATGCATATAGAGAGCTTTGGCACCTACGACATCAGCATCATAAGTTATTAATGTATTATATAACTCTTGAATTGTATCTGGAGTAATAAAAGAATCATCATCTCCCAAATAAATATACGGATATTCCGCATGTTTTATACCTTCGTTTTTAGCTGCTGTTTGTTTACTATTATGAGGCATACGAAAATACCGAATAATAGGAAAATCATTTTTTAACTTTTTTACTATCTCTTGTGTGTTATCGGTTGAGCAGTCATCAATAATAATAATTTCTCCTACTAATTCCTGCGCATAACTAGGAATTGTGTAAGACAACAAATGTGCCCGATTATAAGAGGGAATAACAACTGAAACACATTTCATTTCTTATATTCCTCCTAAAATACCATGTTTCAAACAAATGAAATGCTTCGATATAAAAAAGCTACCCCAATACAAAGCTCCTGGAAATTGATAATATTTAAATTCAAAAGATACTACCTTATTAAGATCATTTTTATTCATTGACTTCACCTTCACCCTACAACCAGTGTATAGAAACAGTATAGGCAATAAAAATTTTAATCTGTTATATAAATACTTTGATTCCTCTCATAAACATTTTAAAACAGCTATTTGAAGAAAAAATTATATATGAAATAAACTATATCATAATTAAAGTTCCATCATACATTTCTCAATAGTTCTTTTAGCTGTATCAAATGTATAATATTTTTTGAAGATATTCTTATTTTCAACTTCAATTTGTGCCAGCTCATGAGTATTCATCCTTGAAAATATCCAAATTGCTTGAACATACTCTTCAACGTTATTCACACGTTGAATACCGCCTAATTTATCTTCCCTTATAGCATCTTCATACCCAACCAATGCTTCATCACTTCCTGCAATAGGGAGCCCCATGCTAAGAGTTTCAGCTACCTTTACTTTCATTCCTGCTCCTGTAGGGATTGGCGCTACCATCAAACTATTTTGTGGAAGAAAGTTCTCTATTTTATCAAAGTCTGCCACTAATTTTATATTGTGTGCTAACTTAGTCCAGCGATGAATCTCATCTACAGGATTACCACCGGCAATAATAAGTTGAAAGCCTTCGTTTTCAGCAAAATTTGGAATCCATATTTTTTTAATTAGCATTTCTACTGCTGATACATTGGCCCCATACCCTAAACTTCCTACAAATGCCACCGTTTTCAATGGGCTTTTTATTTTTAAATCGCAAGTATGCTCCAAGCAAATAGGAAGAATATATTCATGTGAATCCACATGATGGTAAAGTTCCCTACATCTTTGTACATCACGATGGGTTAAATATATAAGTCTATCACTATAGTTTACTGCATCCGCTTCGTCATTTTTTACAACTCGTTTTTCAATCTGCCTAAATATATTATCTTTAATTCCTTTTGCTAAAGAAAAATACGAGTCTACATAATCGTATTCAATATTATCCACAAATGTAATAATTTTAATTTCAGGTTTACTGTTTTTCATTTCTTTGGCAATAAAGCCCAACCGTGTACGCCCTAAAAGCACCACATCGGGATGTAATGCCATAATTTTATTTTTATTTTTTTTCCATATGAAATACATAAAGTTACTATGTCCATGTAATCGAGCGCTTTTATCTAAATTCCTATTTTTAACTACTTCTACATCCATAGCTTCTGGCATATTCTGTCCCAAAGAAATTACCTTAAAATTTGCGTTTTCTTTTAAAGCATATGCCTTTATCGCACTATAGTATTTAAGTGCCCCTAAACAACCACCACCATGCCCCATAATATTATTATCTGTAATATATAAAATATTCATCGTATATCCTCTTTAATCAAGAATTTCATGAAATTTATCCCATATTCTATTCCATTCATATTTTTTTTCTACCAATTTTCTTCCTGCCTCGGCTACATTTAAAGCTTCATCATAATGGTCTAATAAATTGTCTACCTGTTCAGCTATAGCAACAGAATCATTTTTCACCCAAAATTCCTTACCATCATTAGCAGCAATTCCCTCTGATCCTACATCATTAGTCACAACTGGAACGTTCATTGACATGGCTTCCAAAATTTTAGTCTTGATTCCAGTACCATATAAAATTGGAGATAAAAAGATTTGACTTTTACGGATATACATTGTCAAGTTATCCACTCGCCCAGTAAATATAACATTAACATTATTTTTATATTTTTCTCGTATATCATCTGGGCATTTACCAATAACCATAAACGTCACATCATGATTAATTTTAGGAAGAATATCTGAAATAATCCAGTTCAAAGTATCTACATTTGCTGCAACTTTCAGATTACCTACATAAGAAAGAAGGTTTTTTTTCGGCTTTCCCTTTAAATCTTTTGCCGGGACAGAATTAATTCCTACAGGAATTGTAACAGCCTTTCCTGGAAGTCTTTTATTAAGATAGTCAGTCTCTACTTCAGAAACAAAAATAACCTTATCATAGAGTCGAGAATAGTAGATCTCAGCTTTCGCTGTCAAATCTCTTTCAAGCGTAAGAATCCTATTACGTACTATTTGATTGCCGATGATTTTATTGATAACACCAGGCAGTCTTCCGGCATATTGTCCGGAAATATTAGATTTATACTTAGCATGTATCTGTCTTTCATAACGGGCAGATAGTAAATCGTCCATATCCAAGATTTTTAATGCTGGGCTTTGCTGAAAGGACTTATAATACATAGAAGTACGAATCATATCAGTAAAAATGTAATCTGGCTGGATTTTATTACAATATTCCTTGATTTGTTTCGCATTATTGTTGCTATAATACAAAGAACACTGAATAGGCCATTTTCGAGCAAAAATGCTCTTTGTTATCAGGTTATAGATTTTTTCTTTTTTATCAATAGAAATGGCCAATTGGACATCTTTAATAAATTCTGGTTTTTTAGTTACGTCCGTTTCTGTCTGTCCTGCTTCGAGAAAAGAATAAACATAAATATCGCAGTTATATTTTTCATAGATTCCTTTGCAATAATAATAAAGGCTTAACTTTCGTCCACTATCTGTCGGCCAGAAAAGACGAGTCGTTATAAAAAGCATTTTTTTCTTTTTCATATCAGCTTGCCAAACTCCTTGTTTGCTTTTTCATAGTCCGCTGGAATGCCAATATCTATAAAATATCCGTCAGAAAGAAAAGCATAAAATGCTTTAGAATCTACATATTTTTCCAAGAAATCTTTTTCCATCATAAATTTATTCTCCAAAATACCATTGAAAATTGTACGTTTTACTACATAAACCCCGCCATTAATGAATCCTTTTTGGCATTCTCTTTTCTCTACAAAATGGGTAATTCTATAATTTTTGTCATAAACGACTGTGCCATATCGCGAAAAATCATAAAGTTCTTTCACTGCCAGCGTTGCATCAGAACAAGTTTGATAATAAAAATTCAGCATCTTAGAAAAATCCACTCCAAAAAATGTGTCGCCATTCAATACTATTACTGCTTCTTCTGTCGCCATTTTTAACGCCTTTTTCAATGCTCCGCCAGTAAAAAGTGGTTCATCTTCTACTGAATACGACAAAGCAATCCCCTTATAACAAGATCCAAAAAAGCTTTGAATTACTTCCTTTTTGTATCCTACGGCCAAAACAGCGTGAGTGCATCCTTGTCTATCTAATTGGTCAAGTAAATAAGCAAGAAAAGGCTTTCCAGCTACAGGTGCCATAGGTTTGGGGATATCTTGAATAACGGATTTCAGTCTAGTTCCGAAGCCACCAGCTAAGATTACTGCTTCCATGATAAATCTCCAATTTTAAAAATCTCATTTTCTACTGCCAAACAAAGCGCATGATAAACTGGCAGATGAAGTTCCTGTACCTTAAAAGTCTCTTTTTCCGGTACTGAAATGCTAATATCCGACAATGTTTTTAATTTCCCACCATCTTGCCCAGTCAGTGCAATAACCGTGATTCCCATCGCTTTAGCCACTTCAGCTCCATTAATAACATTAGCAGAATTTCCTGACGTACTAATTGCCAAAAGTACATCTCCTTTGTCTCCATAACCAAGAATCTGCTGTGCATATACATAATAAGGATTAACATCATTAGCAAAAGCTGTATTTAATCCTGATTCGCAAACAAGTGCAATAGCACGGAGCGGCATTTGAAGATGGCGTCCTAACTCATCTCCATTTTCATATTTTTTTAACCTATCCTGCAGTTGTTTCGGAATAGGTCGATACTGTCGAAAGGATTTCATTAACTCTCCTACAATATGCAAAGAGTCTGCTGCACTCCCTCCATTACCACAGACCAAAAGCTTTCCCTTATTCTGATACATGTGAATTAAAGATTCAGTGGCTGCATAAATGACACCTTTAGAAGATTTCAAAACTGGGTATCTCTCAAACAGATTTATCAAATATGCCTCAGTCGTCTTCTTCATAGTTCCTCCTTAAACCTTTTCTGAATCCTCTTCTTTATAGTAGATAATGCGTGTGCCGTCCGTTTCAAAAGAAAAAGGAACATAAAGCAGTTTTTCAAGTGCTTTTTTAACAAATGGCTGTTTGTCTTTTTCTACAAAAAACAATAAAAATCCGCCACCACCAGAACCAAGAAGTTTCCCGCCTTTCGCCCCTGCTTTACGAGCAGTTTCGTACATAGAATCAATATCATTTGTAGAAATTCCTCTAGAAAGACTCCTTTTAAGCTGCCATGACTCATGGAGCAAGCGACCGAATTCGCCAATATTTCCTTGATTAATCAATATTTTTTGTGCTTCATTCACCATATCTTTCATTCGCTGGAGACGTCTAACTTTATTTTGAAAATTTTCTTTTACTTTTTCCTGTACAACAGCCGACATATGAGAAAAACCAGTAAAGAATAGCATAAGAGAATTATTTAATTCCAGTTTTCTTTCACGAGAAATTACAAGAGGACTTACATGGTAGCCATCTTTGTCCATATCAATTCTGTTCAGTCCCCCAAAAGAAGCAGCTATCTGATCCTGAATACCACCGGCCTCATGACATAATACTCTTTCTGCATAAATCGCCTCATCGGCCAATCTTTTCTTATCGATCATCTCTCCATTTAAGGCATGAAAAGCATTTAACATACCTACTGCAAATGATGAGCTCGTCCCTAGCCCTGTTCTGGCAGGAAGATCAGCATCATAAGCCAATCGTATATGATGCATATTCTGAAATTTCATACAATTACGTATTAATGGGTGTTGTATCTGATCAACATCCGTTACCCTTTCTGTATTAGAATATACAAATTCAGAAGTGTATTTGAAGAACTCAGGTAAGTGCCTAACCGTCACATAACAATATTTATCAAAAGTCGTAGACAGAATGCTCCCACCGTATTCCTCATAAAACTCTTTCATATCAGTCCCGCCACCAAAAAAAGACATACGAAACGGAGTCTTCGTAATAACCACAATGTCACCTCAGTTATTTACTATAAATTTTGCAGCACTCAATAAATCTGGAAACTGCTTATCTGCCAAAGAAATCGGTTTCGCTATTGCAATCGTATGGATTCCATAATTTCTGCCAGCTTCTATATCACTCTTACTGTCCCCAACCATCCATGATTTTGATTTATCTACAAAAAATTTTTTCTCCGCCTGCAAAAACAACCCAATCTCTGGCTTACGGCAATGACATGTCCCCTTTTCATGAGGGCATATAAAAATGCCATCTATATGTGCATCATCCTTTTTCAATTCTTTTAACATAAAAGAATGAATATTTTGTAATTCTACCTTTGTCATTAAATGTCTGGCGATCCCTCTCTGATTAGTAATAATAACAACCTGCCAATGATTGACATTCAGTAAATGGATTGCATCTATTGCACCAGGCAGAAAATGAAACTCATTGCAGGATTTTATATAATCTCCTTCTGCTGCTTTTACATTGATGACTCCATCTCTATCTAGAAATACCGTTTTACCTGTCATAGTTGAGCTTACCCCATTTAATTAAAAACTATCTCACTACCCAAACAAATTATTTTCACTACATTTTTTTCATTGTTCTAATGCCGAATCGCCCAATACCTGTGATTCTTATACTGTATTCTTTTTATTATACGTTTCAGCGTGAAAAAAGGCAAATAAATTTCTCAATGCGTATGTGTTAACAAGTTCTCGGTAAAGCCTTCATCACAGTATAGTTATGCAGCAAAGTGCAGAGTGAAGAGCACGGACGATGAAAATCCAATGACCCA